>Ga0207796_1000103_pt1 | contig 35669 bp, 34 predicted proteins | sample Pon1CUnioCityCA_6_FD_187274 | JGI IMG/M metagenome (GOLD analysis project Ga0207796, IMG submission 187274) | Marine sediment microbial community from Union City, CA, USA - Pond 1C Sediment 1 (SPAdes) | ecosystem: Environmental > Aquatic > Marine > Intertidal zone > Salt pond sediment ... | reverse complement strand
CCCAAAAATTGAAACCCCCTAAACAAATGGCAAATGAGTATCCACAGAAAACGCTTTTTCATTTAGCCCCTGGCTTTTCGAAGCCAATGCCTTCTTTGCTTGACCTTCCCCCACTCAAGGGTTAAAATACGGATACTCAATGAGCCGAAGTGGCGGAACTGGCAGACGCGCACGACTCAAACTCGTGTGCCTTCGGGCATGTGGGTTCGATTCCCACCTTCGGCACTCAAATGCAAACCTCCAGCTCACCGCAAGATTGGTGAGCTTTTTTCTTTCAAAAAGTACAAATTCTATGTTATTTTTAATATGAGAAATACAGCAACCATCTCGATATGGTAAACAAATGATGACCTCACCACTTGAGATCCATTTACTGGGTCCTGTAGAAATCTTATATCAAGGCAAACCGGTTGAGATCAACCGCCGAATGGAACGGGCGATCCTCTATATTTTGGCTGCGGAACAAAAACCGATCAGCCGTACGACTTTAATTGACCTGTTTTGGCCAGATGATGACCAGATCAATACCCGGCGAGCCTTGCGTACTGCCCTTTCTCGCCTGCGAAATGAGCTTCCGCTACAGGACCTGCTCCTGACTGAACTGGACCAGGTTGGTTTGGATCTCCAAAAATGCCGGGTTGACCTGGTGAGGTTTTCACAGCTCTATCGAAGCTTGCAGCATATTTTATCCGCCTTCCATGAAAGCCGAGGTCTCCCAGCACAGATCGCTCACCAGGTGCAGGAAGCCCTGGACCTTTGGCGCGCCGAGACCATCATCCTTGGCGATGATCTCACGCCCTATCCCCGGGTAGAAGCCTGGCGGCAAAGCCTGGACAAGGAGCTAAACCAAAACCGTCGACTCCTGATGCGAAAACTTGGCAAACATTACCAGGCAAGCGGCCGTCCAGAACAAGCACTGGAACAATTCATACAACTAGGACGGATGGACCCACTGGACGTAAGTCTCCACCTCACCATCCTCAAGATTCTCACCAGCCTGGGTCGTCACCAGGAAGTCATTGACTATTGTGATTCGCTCGAAGTTATCTACGAGGAGCAATATAACCTCACTCTCCCCGACCAAATTCTCTCGCAATACCAATACTCTCAAATCCAGTTCAGAGCCAGTAAAGAAAAAAAACCTCAAGAATGGCCAACTGCGCTGACCATGCAGCTTCAATTGATCGGGCGGCAAATCGAGGTGGAACAGCTTCAAAATGCTTATTACCAGGGGGGAGTTATTGTGGTTAAAGGTGAATTAGGAAGCGGGAAAACCCGTTTGGTCAAGGAACTTTTTATGACCCTCTCACCAAGACCGTTCTTATTCCTTGCCCCCGCGATCGAAATGGAAAATATCCTGCCCCTTTCCCCGATCATCCACGGTTTGCGTCACCACGTCACCGAAGATATCTGGCAGGAGGTTGACGAAATTTGGGCAAATCAAATCAGCCTCATGCTGCCTGAAATACTAAATATCCGAAAGGATTTGGACCCCTCTCAATATTCAGTCCTGCCCCCTGGCAAGCAATATTTATTTGATGCCCTGCGGCACGTTTTTCATTTAATCACAACTAATAAAGGTCGGATGCTGTTCTTCCTCGATGATGCCCAATGGGCGGATAAGCAAACACTGCAGGCAATTAAATACATCAGCTTGCACGGTTTCTTTGAGTCCCACGGGTTGCTGGTAATCGCTTACCGCCCTGAAGAACCCAACCCTGACTTGGACGAAATGATTGACCAGCTGTATCGATCAGCGTCTATCAGCATCATCAATTTGAATGGTTTGAGCCCGGATGACCTCAACTTGCTTGCCCAACAAGTGTTTGAAAGCCAGCCTTCCATGGCATTCATCGCCCAATTATACCGGGAGACAAACGGTAATCCGTTTTTAGCACTGGAGATCATTCGTGATATTCTTGACCGCCCAGAGGATACAGCATCTTTTGAGAGTCATTTGCCGCTCCCTGAAAGTGTTCATGCACTCATCCGCCAGCGTTTGAAGAGGATGGCACCTGAATCCCGTCATCTTCTATTATGTGCTGCGGTGATTGGCGGAAATTTTCCGGCTGATTTCCTGCTTTCCATTGCCGATATGGACAATCCTTCAGAGATTGATGCCATTGAGCCCCTGGTAGAAGCCGGGTTTGTTCACATGACAGGTGAGGACGAGAGTGGGTGGGTAACCCTGCAGTTCGGTCATGAGAAGATGCGGGAAGTGATTCTCAAAGAGGCCTCCCCCCTAAAACTGCAGCTCCTCCATCAACAGGTCGCAGAATATCTGCAGACGACTTCACGATGTAATGCTAAATCCTCCGTCATCGCCAGACACTACCTAACTGCGGGAGAAATTAAACATGCCTTTGATTGGCTCCTCAAAGCAGCAAAATATGCCTGGACATTAGGGGCAAAAGAAGATGCGATCAATGCCTACCATCAAGCGGAAAAATTATTACAAATTGATGAGGAAGGCATATTTATAAAGAAGGACATTTTCAAGCTTTATAAGGAATGGAGTAATTTTGCTTACGAGGCTAACATTATCGAAATGATGGAGGAGACCGGCGTCAAGCTGCAAAATTATGGAGAAAAGTGGCACGACCCCCTCATGATTGGTTTCTCCCACATTGCCCTGGCAAATGCCAGTTTTCTACGGATAAAAATGGATTCAGGGTTGAAGCTCATTGAAAAAGCCATCAAAAATCTCGAAAAAACCGGGAACCGAGAAGCCCTCATCCAGGCTATTGCACGGAAAGGTGCCTGCCACTGGTGGAAAAACCAGTTTAACGAAACCATCCAGGCTGCAAACACCATCGTAGACATCAGCGAAACCATAGAAATCGACTCGCCAGAAATGCTCTCCCATCGATTTTATGCCAGACATATGATCGGCATGTCCCTGTATGCCAAAGGGAATGCTAAGGCAACGCTGGCGTATGCCCAGGAAACCTACGATCGCTTTTATTCAAAGATCAATTCTTTCAACCGCATGCGCATGCTCAATATGATGGCTTTTACCCATCTGATCTCAGCAAAATACAAGACATGTGAGCATTTTGTCAATTTAGGATTTGAAATCACTCATGCGTTGGATAATGCATTTGTTAATGAAAGTCTCTTAATGATTCTTGCACGGATAGAAATTATTCAGGGTCACCTGGATGAAGCTTATATCCACAGCACTGAATTGCTACGATTGGGGGAGCAAAGCAACCGTACCCATGTGATTGTTGGGGCAAACTCTCTCCTTGGTGATATTTTTAATATACTGCAGAATTATTCGAAAGCTTTGCAGTTTTACCGTCTGGCGCAGGTCCGCGCCGGAACATCCAACCAATCCATCCAACGGATCGGTAATGATCTCCAACTGGCAAGGCTGCTCAGCTTGATGGGACAGCAAGAGGAAGCCCAGGAAATTATCCAGAAAATACATACAGTTACCCGGAAAGCCGGGATGATGCAGCTTTATTCCCTGGTATTATCAGTCTCTGGCTTTTATAAAATTTTTGTCCACGATTTAGACGAAGCGCTGACGGCGTTCCAAAAATCTGCAGAAATGGCTGTGCAGAACGGATTACAATACGAACACGTTTGGACCATGATTGGCAGGTGCCGCATTGCTCTATCCAAACGCCAATTTGATCTTGCTGAAGAATACATCAATGACGTTTTGGAAGAAAGCCAACGCCTGAACACCGTCTGGCAAAAATTGCATGGGCTGCAGCTATGTTCCGAGTTACATAAAGCCACGCAGAGACCAACGTTAAAAAAGTATCGAAAGATGTTTACAACACTCATGGAAGAATTTGAGGCCCACACTCAATCCGACCCCCTCAAAAAAGATTTTCTTAACGCCAAACGCTTATGGGAAGAGGGACACCATTATCCCTAAACCGTGTCCACGTTTTGGTAACGGTTCACCCTTATAATTACACCTGAAATGATTACAGGGTAACCGGGCACGTGGTTGAGGGGCCCATGTGCAAGAGAACCGATAATGCTATTGGGATAGGAATGAAGCATGATCGGTTCTTTTTTTATTAACTGCCCTTTAGATGGGCGACCGTCACCCCTTCACCCCCCTCGGTCCTGCTGCCCCCCTCAAATCGGTCTACATGGGGGTGCGCCCCCAGAACTTGCCGCACCGAATCCCGGAGTCGCCCGGTGCCCTTCCCATGAATGATGCGCACAAAGGGCAAGCCGGCTAAATAGGCTTTCTCAAGGTAGCGGTCCAGGGCATCCAACCCCTCATCCACCCGCTGACCGCGCAGATCCAATTCCACACCAGGTGAGGCTTGGGTTGATGGCAGTGTGATACCCTCACTTTTAGTCCTGGGCTTTTCTTGGGCTGGTTCAATCTCACCCTTACGAAGGATATCAGAGCGGCGTGCCCTTATCCTGAGCATCCCAATTTGCGCTTCAATCTCATCCTCACCGATCGCAGTTACCACGCCATCTTGGTCAATTGAGCGTAAATGGACCTTTTCTCCCAGCCTTAAGGGACCTGTGGGTTTGCGCACTGGTTTTTCAGGCGGTTTGCGGAGGATTGGTTCAACAACTGTCTCCGCCATTGCCTCAATTTCTTCTTCCACCTCATCCATCACCTCAAGAGGCTGGCTGGCCTTCGCCAGGCGGTGACGCAATGCATCTAATTCATCACGCAAACCTGCTAATTGTTCTTCAGCCTCCTGGCGAGCCTTTTCTAAAAGTTCATAACGCTCATCCTCGATCTTATCCAGCCTTTCAGCCAATTCGTCGCGCATGGCAGCTGCCTCGCGCTGGGCTTCATCGGCCGCCTCCCGTGCCCCTCTTGCCAGGTCTCGCTGACGATGGATCTCATCCAGCAAATCCTCAGCGCGTAAATCCGTTGGATTGATCTCAGATCGAGCATCATTTACGATTAAAACCGGCAATCCTAACCGTTCGGCAATTGCCAGAGCGTTGGAACGCCCCGGCAGCCCAATCGTGAGGTGATAGGTCGGCTCAAGGGTTTCTAAATTAAATTCAACGCTTGCATTCAAAACCCCGGGGGTCGTATGGGCATAGGTTTTCAGTTCCGGATAATGGGTGGCAATCATGCTGGTAATACTCCGATCCAGCAAATGAGACATGACAGCCCGCGCCAATGCAGATCCTTCCTGGGGGTCCGTTCCAGCGCCCAGCTCATCCAGGAGCACCAGTGAACGGGAATCAGCGTCATCCAGGATCTCAACAATATTGGTGACGTGACCTGAGAATGTTGAGAGGGACTGTTCAATGGATTGCTCATCGCCGATATCGGCAAAGACATCATCAAATACGGTCAGGGTGGAGCCAGACTGTGCCGGGATCTGCAGCCCAGCCTGCGCCATTAATACCAGCAACCCAATGGTCTTCAGGGTCACTGTCTTACCGCCAGTATTGGGCCCAGTGATGACCAGGGCGTAGGTTTCCGCATCCAGGCCAACATCAATCGGGACGACCGTTTTAGGGTTCAGCAAAGGGTGCCGTGCCTGGTAAAGGCGGATGGTACTGCCAGGATGTTTTCCATCCATTTCCCTGAAAGCGACCAGGTCAGGTTCGTATGCATCCATATCAGCGGCAATTCGAGCACACATAAATGCCAGGTCCAATTCAGCCAGAAGCGCTACCATCTGGTTGAGCGTATCGGCGTGCTGGGCAATGGTATGGCTCAATTCAGCCAATATCCGGCGGATCTCATCCCGTTCAGCCAATTCCAACTCTCGGTATCGATTATTCCATTCCACCACCGCCAAGGGTTCAATGAACAAGGTCGCACCTGAAGAGGATTGATCGTGGATAACGGCTTTAATCTTGCCTTTGAATTCAGCCCGCAGTGGGAGGACATTCCTACCATTCCGCTGGGTGATGAGCGGTTCCTGCAGCATTCTGGCTGTACTGGGATCTGATAGATAACGCTGCATCCGGGTCATCATCCTCTCATAGGTGATCTTCATCTCCCTGCGTGTTTCAGAAAGCTTCTCGGATGCCGAATCCAACACTTCGCCGCGATCAGAGATTGTTTTATTGATCTGATCGACCAGGCCCAACCCCATGGGCAAATCCTCTGCTAACCTGGATAGATGGGGGATTTCAGTGGCCAGATTTTCCAGGGTACGCCGCAGCCGGCGAGAGGTGATCAAGGTTTGCTTGATCAACAGCAAGTCCGACGGTTCTAACACACCATTCCGCCGTGCTAATCCAATTTGCGCTCGGATATCTGAGGCGTTTTGTAGGGAGACATCGGCATCCAAACTCAGCACGTAACACGCTTCGCGCGTTGCCCTTTGCCTCAGTCGGGCTTCACTTAATTCATGGGTTGGCCGTAACTGCCGGGCTAAATCGGCTGATGCACTGAAATCAGCATAGTCAACCAGCCTGGTAAGTATTTTGTTAAATTCTAAAGTTTCTAGCGCTTTCTCGTTCATACTTCGATTATTTTTTCTCATCCAATAATTGCTGCCGTTTAGGCAGCCTGTTTCACATGCTTAATGAAAGAATGGATCAGCCTAAAAGATTATAAACTGATGCCTCTAAAGGGGGGCAAGTTACCTATCGCTTATTCAAATCTGCCAGTTCAGCAACAAGTTCACTGCATTGCTGATTTATACTTTCGATCATGCGATCATATAGCGGGAAACTCCGCCAGGAGTTTATCCGATCGTTTTCAACCAGCCAATCATAAGTCCGTTTCGCACCCGTTTTCCAATCAATGGTGTAGTTGAAATCAAGATCAGCCTTTGCGGCGCTGTTATCAAAGATGTTCGTGTATTGGAAATTTAAATAAGTCACCATGGCATTTTCCGGGGAAATCTTAACCAGGATATCCGATGGGATGTGGACAATGCTTGGTTTGGGCGCACCGATAGCTTCCGCCAGTCGCCGATGATACTGGTTCCAGGTCTGCCATTCTTCTCCCGTGACGTGATAGGCGTTGCCATAAGCTTGTTGATTGCCTACCGCGTTGACAAAAGCACGCCCAACATCATCAATATGGCAGGAGACCCACAGAGCTTCACCATCGCCATGTACAATCACCGGCTTACCTTTGCGCAGTCGGTCCAGGAAAAAAGTATCCCATCCCAAGGTGTGGATAATGTTGCCGCCCTCACCATAGGTGCTGGCAGGGCGCAAAATTGTCACAGGAAAATGCCCATCATGATGTGCAGCCATGAACAAATCCTCGCACTTGGCTTTATCGCGGCCATAATCCGACAGCGCCTTTCGTTCATGCGATTCCTTGACCGGGAAAGTCTTTGGCGGCTTGGTGTAAACATCAACTGTACTGCAGAAAATAAACTGGCCGGTACGTCCCGAAAAGGCGCGAATATCGCTCTCTGCCTGGGCAGGTTTGAAGCAGACCATGTCAATCACACAGTCAAAGGTGCCTGCTCCCGCCATTTGTTCTTCAAATTCTGCCAGATTATTCCGATCACCTTTAATCAAGTTGAACTCACCTGGCAAACGCGGTTCAGTCTCCGCACGATTATATAACGTAAGCTCATGACCTTGCGCCAGCAGTTGGCGGCTGATGGCTGTGCTGATCAAGCCAGTCCCACCGATGATTAAAATTTTCATTGTTCTCTTCTCCTCAAAACTACCAAATTAGTGCGTGAAAACCGTGTTTATTGTACTCAATCCCCAATTTTCTGTAAACGAAGATAAATCTTACATTATGATAAAAATAAATTTATAAAATCGCGCAAATACGAGACAAATAACCCATAGTTATCCGTTGGACACAATAAAAGCTGGGGGAGCCTATCTTCAAATCCTTCTTGCTGATCCAAGAAGATTATAGGTCAACTGGAATTTCTTCCAAAATTTCGATCTTTTGGAGACTCACTGCGCAGCGATAGGCATGCACTTCAACACCTGCGCGGTGTACTTCCTGCAAGGTTTGAGCAAATTCCGGGTCAACGGCTTTGAAGGGAGCAAACCGCAGGGCATCCTCGCGCTGGGCAACAAAGACCGCACTGGCTCTTTCCCCGGATGCCGCCAATTTGACCAGCTCACCTAAGTGCCTGCGTCCCCTCCCGGTGGGTGCGTCGGGGAATTTTCCAATCCCATTCTGCGCAAAAGTGACCGATTTAACCTCCACCCAGCAGGTTTCCTGCAAGTTGGATAATCGGAAGTCCAGCCGGCTGTCCCCATAAGTCACTTCGCGTTTGACATTAGCATAGGGAAAAGACGTCATCCGACCTGAACCGACCGCCTCAGCAAACAGGTGATTCGCCAGGGTGGCATTCACAGAACAAAGCCCACCCATGTCCAGGACAGTCAGCACCAATGTATAGGGCGTTTTGCGGTTGGGATCTCCGGCCTTTGCCAACCAAACACGGCAGCCTGGATGCAGGGCTCCGGTCAGCCTGCCCGTCGTGGGGACGTAGGCGCGCCTGATTCCGACGCCTTCCAACCGCACATCTGCAACAAAGCGATTTATTCGCTGGATGAAAACAGCCGGGACCAGGCTGGGAAAGTTCATTTTGACCTATTGATCGCTGCCCGAATCTCGGGATGCAGTTCCCATAAGCCGCGCGCCACCGCCTGGCTATATACCACCTGGGCAGCAGCGAAGATTTCCTTGCGAGCTGAATATGTGGAGGGATCGCTCACTTCAATACGTTCGCTCCGCAGCATCGCCAGGAGGAGGACTTCTGTTTTTTCCATATAGGCTGGGTCACCCAACACCGTGTCAAGCTCCCCGCGATCCAGAGCTTCGATGAATTTCAGCATATTTTGTTTGCTGGCTTTCACATCCAGGTCTGCTTTTGGATGCAAAGCGATCAAAATATTAATGGCAGTTAATTCCCAGTCTGTGAGCGGGTCGAGCTTGCACTGCTCATCCTTTCCAGAGGTCATTTTCCCGATCCCTTTCCCAACCCCATTCCCCCAAATCCAGGGGTAGAGCCGGCCAACCTTCCATGACTCGCTGGTGCAGGTCTTCCCAGGCCACCAGGTCGCTGAAGGGGTCAAGCCCACCCACGCTGAGAGCACCTGCTGCAGTCGCCATGCGCAACGCTGTTTCGGGGTCTGCGCCCCGCACAAGGCTGGCAAGGAAACCGGCAATGGCGGCATCTCCTGCCCCACAAGTCGCCCGAACCCGTACATTCAAGGCTGGTGCCCAAAGCTCGCGGTTGATCCACTCCGAACCCAATCCTTCCAAGCCGCGACCGACCTTCCCCCAGACTTGTGACTCACCCGTCCGCATGTAGATCCCACGGTGACCGATTTTTACCAAAACCACCTTGACACCATAATCCAAAACCCGCTCACTCAACGCATGGCACAGCTTGGGCGTCACCCCATCCAAAAAGCCCCTGTCGGGGTCCGCACACATGCGGTCATAGGTATCCCGATCAAGCAGGAAGGTCAATTCCTCTGCACTGGGGACAAACACATCCACCAGGGGGAGGCTGTTTGCCAGGATTTCGGGCCAATTCACCTTCCCAGCTGGGCTGGTGGGGTCAGGCAGTGAGAAGTCCAGGGAAGTGGTCAAGCCTGCCCGCCGGGCTCGCTGAAGGATTAAGACCAACTCGGCACCTTCCGCGCGATAGATCGATCGCATCAGGGAAGGATAGCCAAAATGGAACAGGTCTGCCTCTTTCAGGATTGCCCGGGGCAGGTCAGAGGCGTAAAATGTGGCGTTGGCGCCTTCGTAGTGCAGGAAGGACCGATCCATCCCCGGTGGATTAAGGATCAGGGTGATGCTGGTTGCAGACCCGGGATCAACAACCAGATGATCCACCAATTCTGGTGCTTCCTTTGAGATCTTTTCGATGACAGCCGTGCCAAAGAGATCGTCCCCAATTTTGCCAATTAATTGAACCTTTGCCCCCAATCTATGCAAGGAAAGGCCTGTATTGGGAACGGCGCCGCCTGTGCTCAATGCAAAGCCCCCCGTATAAACCAGTTTTCCCGGCTGGAGCAGTTCCTGGAATTGCCCTTCCGGGACAGCAGAAAGATCGGGGGTCACATCCAAACAGGTGTGACCGGCAACAATAATTTTCTTCGGGGACATTTTGAGGGCACCTCCGCGCAGGTAAACTAGGGTTAATCCTACCATGAAGTGTTTTAAGCTTTCAGGACTTTTTCACAACCAGGTACAACGCGTTTGGTTTGAATATGTCCGTCATGCGCTTGCCCCCGTTTTATGACAGCAGGATTATTGCGCTACTTGTGTGAGTTTTTTTGGTCGCCAGAAGAACATCAAAACAGCAGCCAGAAATGCCATCCCACTGCCAAACAAGAAGGGTGCCGAGGGGCCAAATCCATCCCACCCCGCCACACCCTGCCAGAGCAAACCGGCGATCAACGAGGCTGGGAAATCGATGATCCCCAGGATGGCATTATAAGTACCGTATGCGGTACCACGCAATTCCGGCTTCACCAGGTCAGCCACCATGGCTTTGGCAGTGCCGTAAGCCAGCCCATAATACAACCCATAAGCGATATACAAAGCCCACACATGCCAGGGCTGCTGCGCCAGGGCGAAGCCCAGGTAGATCAAGCCATAAATGATCCAACCACCAATGATCACCTTACGACGGCCCACACGGTCGGAGAGATCACCCGCCGGTGTTGAAACCAGGGCATAGACCAGGTTGAAAACAGCCAGCATCAATAAGATGCCGATCACTCGCATACCGCGCTCCTGTGCCCTCAGGACAAGAAAGGCATCGGAGGAGTTGCCCAAATCAAATAAGCCCACAATCAGCAAGAAGATCAAAAAGGGCTTTCCCAAGCCTTTAAAGGTGATTTTCGGGGCAGCGCTTTCCCTCTTCCCTTTTTTGATATCCCTGGCGCCAATTGCCAAACTGAGCACGGCTAAGAACGCCGGCACAAGGCTGATCAACACCACTGTGCGAAAGGTCCCCTCCCCGAGGGTCTGGTCATTGGATTGGGTCAGCCAGACAGCCAGGGCAGCGATCAGCAGCCCAAGCATAGCACCGCCAGTATCCGCAGCACGATGAAAACCAAAGGCTAACCCGCGCTGCTCGGGTTGGATCGAATCCGCCACCAGGGCATCGCGTGGTGCCGTGCGTACACCCTTGCCAAGTCGATCCGCCCAACGCACCCCGGCGACAAGCCCCCAACTGTTGGCGATATAAAAGAAGGGTTTTGAGAGGGCTGAAATGGCATACCCACCAACTGCAATCCATTTCCGACCCCGCAGCTTATCGGACAGCCAGCCCGAAAATACTTTGAGAATACTCGCCGTAGCCTCTGCAATCCCCTCAATCGTCCCAATGATGGCGGTTTGGACCCCCAGAACATTAAAGAGAAATAGGGGTAGGATATTGATCACCATCTCGCTGGAAATATCCATAAAGAAGCTGGTCAGGCTGACTGCCCAAACATTTCGGGGTAATTCTTTGAGTCTTTCTGAAAACGGTTTTGATGACACAACACCCTCCAATGAAATTCGTTCAATATTACTCTAGTAAAATGAGTCGAGGTTCAAAGAAAAAGATCCAGCCAAATACCGCAAGGACCACCCCTAAAACAATGTAAAGGATTCCAAGAGTATGTCGATTAAAGATATAAGGCTTTTCGATTTTTCTCAAATCCGGCAAGATCTTCTTGATGAGACAGGCACCTGTAGCAGAATCCGCCTGAAGGATAACTTCGTTTGACCGTTCCAAAATCCAGATTTTCGCATTCTGACCAAATCCTGCCACCTGGATAACCCTTGCCTCCCAAACGCGTCCCAAGCGGCTGTGCCTTTGCCCGCTTGATAAATCCACTCCCATCGCCTGAGATTCAAAATATCCCACCATCATCGTTTGAATTTCGTCAGAGTTGAGCCCAAAAACCACCCAGCCGCGATAAAGCCTGAAAACCAGGATGATTAACAGGAGGTCCGCCCCCAGAATCAGCCAAAAACGCCAGTCCCCAATCAGCGTATTTGGTGATTGCTGGTTATATTCGAGAATAGCAAAGGGGGTCGCCAGGAGAAGTGGCAGGGCAACTCCCAAGTACCAACGACGATGGATCACCAGGACCGATTTAATCAGAATCAGGCTCCCCAGCCCAAACAACACAAATACCGGGATGAAGAATAGGATCAGTTGGATTAGCTGGAAAGTTTGCAGCAAAATGCTTGCCTTTGAGGTTGCCTTCAGCAATTGAAATCTAGCGGTATCGATCGTACTCTAAAATTTTACCGCAGTTAAAATCCCTCAACGATGAGCCCAGCTTAAGAATTTTTTTTGGAAACTTGCCCGAATGGCTTTATGGAGAAGAAGTGCGTTTTGCTGTTTTAGATAATGGACTGATCCTGTTTTTCAAATGAAACCATCCGGAAATCACACACCGGTTGGTAACCAATTTTCCTGTAGATGCGATTGGATGTTGGGTTTGCCAGGTCTGTGAATAGATTCACGAAGCGATAGCCAGAATCAAGCAAGTGCTGGCTCAACCGCGCCACCAGGGCTGAGGCATATCCTTGTCTCCGGTGTTCAGGCGGCGTATACACCCCGCTGATGGTGATCGAATGGGCAATTGGGCGGGTCTTCAGTGCCATCGAGACTAACTGCCCCTCTCTATCCCACACAAAAATCTGCCCATTTAAAATTCTTTTTTGGACACTTTCTTTGCTCGTATCCTCAGTCACACCTACGATTTCCTGGTTGAAAGATGCCAAGAATTTTTGAACGATCGGAAGGTCCTCGAGCAAAGCCATACGCATACTACCAGGGGGAACCGGCGGCAGGTGCACCGTGCGTAATTCATAAATTTTTTGATTCATTTCAATCCAGGAATTATGATGCGTATTTTGCACCCAAAAACTGACAAAGGGCTCCGTGATATGAACCGGTCCAATGACGCCGGGAATTTTTAGATCTTCCTCTTGTAAATACGCAACCAGAAATGGTATCGCTTCTGCAAAATCCTCGCCTTCTGCCAGGATCATATTATGCGGCGGTGTCATCACAACGGCACATCTAACCTGGCCACCTGAATCCTCAACCGAGGCAAAGAAGGGGTTTCTGTAGGCTTCCGGGTCATGGATTAACTGCTCGCTAACGCCCAGGATCAGGTTGTTAATGGTCTCCCGGTCATAAAGACATTCACCAACAGCCTCTAAAAATGTCCTAGCATTTGAATAGCGAGAAATTGAAAACTCCACGCAATCCTCCGGTACATATCTGCTTATCTAATAAGAAAAACCTACCCTTGAAACAAACATTTGACCAGTAAGATGATAAGGTGGTTCAGTGAATATTTTGGTATTGAGTTAGCAAAGATAGCAACGATGGCATTAATGTGGAACCCCAACCAACAAGCGTGAATGATGGATGCGTTGATTATACACAGATTCCTTTAGAAGACAACCTGGCACTCATATTCAATCAATTGCTGGGTATCCTCAGTGAGGATGCCATGAGGAGCAGTCCGGGTGATCGTATAAAATGTCTCATAAAATCCACCCCAGCGCGTGAACCAGGTAACCCACACGCGAACCTCAACATCGCTAATTTCAACTCGCGGTGCGGGATCAATCCGAAGGGCTTGTCGGCGCTGGGCAGCGGATAAGGGTTCCCCAAAATCAGTTTCGGATAAATCAGCCACCAGCGTATTCAAGCGATCCTTACTGGCAAGGATCTCCACATCGTCAATACCGGAATGCCAGTACAAATAAAACTGATCTCCCATGGTTTGGAGAAGCACCCACTGGAAGTATCCTTCTTCTGTGCCGTCACTTTCGACAAAATCTAGATAATCACAATCCTTGGGCACATCTGCCAATCGACAGGCATCCTGTTCAGCTTGAAATGCCCCGTAGCTCTCAAAGGGGGTATCGCTTTGCTTGCGAGCATAAAGAAACGGGCGGCCACCCATCCCATCATAGCGATAAACAAAATCAAGGGTGTAACCTGGTCGGAGCTGAAGATGGGTGAGGGGGATCAACAATTGATTGGGGTCGAATACCGAGTCAATTGCTGGCTTTTCGGGGTCAATCAGGTGCTGGGGAATCCCCATTCCGCGTGTCATCCCTCTGATATCATCCACCGCAACCTGCCAGGATTCGGTCTCAGCAGGAAGCTCACTGTCATTCTCACTGAACGAAATTGGGAGTTCACAGCTTAATAAGGTTAAAGCCACTATCATTAAAACAAAGATGACCTTAATAAGTGATATGCGCATCGTATACCTCTTCACACAGAAATCACCGCGTACAATGAAAAATCATCAATGAACCGCTTTGGTATTTTGTTTTATAAATTGATTTGAATTGTCTTTATTATATAGCCGATTGCCAACGGATACAATTCGAAATATTGCCAGATCCCCAAAAAAACCCTCAGCCCAGGTTCTCCAACCACCGGGAAATTTCTGGCGAATGGATGCCCGTGAGAAATGTTATCCGGTTATAGAGCCGCGTCAAAGGTACCTGGTCCCGGCGCATGGCTTCGACGGCTTCCGGGCGCATCCCCATGCGCTCGCTCCCCTTCTCCAGGCTGAGCATGATAAAGCCCATTCGCCTGAGGATCGCTGCCACCTCAAAAATGGGCAGTCCTGGCACCGGATGGCCCAACTGGCGCTCGTATTCATCCAGGATCCATTGGTGCCGCTCCTGCCCGCCGTAAGCCAATGCCAGGGTCAGGGTCCATGCCAAGTCAAAGCGATAATCCGAGATCTCAGCACTGGTCCAATCCACCACGTATAACTTCCCCTCGGAATCAGCGAGGATGTTGTCCGGGTGGAAATCATAGTGAACCACGCTGCCCCTATCGCAGGGGACCTTCTCCCGCTGTTCTCGAAGCCAATCCTGGTAAGGTTCCAACATTGTCAGATTAAATTTATTAAAATAATGGGAGAATTGGTCCATGAGGCGGTCGAAATGAAAATAGGGCTGGTCTGGCGAATCAACCTCAGCCGGGTTTTCCAGATAGGGGCGCCAATCCAAGGTGTGCAAACGCCGGAAAAGCCCCACAAATTTACGCAGGGGTGCCAGATCGTCCTGGCTGGTTTTGGGAAAACTGTCGGAAAAATTCCCACCTTCAACGCGCTGCATCAGGATAAAAGGGCTGCCAAAGCCATCTTTGCTGCTCCCTAATGCGTAAACCTCAGGGACGGGATAACCCGCCTGGTGCAAGAGTGAGAGGGTGCGGAATTCCCCCTGTGCGCCCTCAAAGCTGCTCCCGGTCAACAAGCGCATCACGGCTTTAATTGTCTGGCAATCCCCTCCTTTTGTGTGGGTCAGGGTGTAGGCATAAATTTCGCTCTCCCATCCCTGTGTGTTAACCCAATCCAAGTTAACCTGGATGTTGGCAAGGGGTAATTCTCTGCGATAATACCTGGATAGCTCACAGATAAAATTTTGTTTTGATTTCATGAGGAATTCCAATTCAGATCAATTAACATTGAACATTATACCTAAATCGGAAGACCCACAAAATAAACAAGGTGGATGAGAATATAGCAATAAATTCGATTAAGCATTCCAAATCATCTGACATGGAAAGACGTCTTGCCGCTATTTATTTGAAGTCGTGATAAAAATCGAGTGATCGTCTCCAAAAGTAAAAAGTTAAATGTAAAAAAATGATAAAAATAGATTTATCACTGCAGTGCGTCGCGATTTTCGCCCATCCCCATCCCAAATAATAATCATTTTTAATATCCATCCCTACCATCAACATGAGGAGCAGTTAGGAGGACCATCATGTTAGAAAACAGGAGTGAAATCGAGATTCACGGGACCGTAGAGCAAGTTTGGGACATCCTGGTCGATTTAGAAAAATATTCAGAATGGAATCCCCTGCTGTACCAGGTCTCAGGCACCGTTGCCCCTGGTGAAACAGTCATCGCCCATGCGAAAACCGCCACCAAAGATATGAAATTCATCTGCAAGGTATCGAGATACGATCCACCCCATGAATTCGCCTGGACTTTCCCGGTCATTCACCCCATTCTCTTTCGAGGTGAACACATTTTTCGCTTGGAACCCCTCGACGAGGAAACCGTGCTTTTTATTGATCGGGAGTGGTTCAAAGGGCTGTTATTATCCACACAGGCGAAAGACCTCAGCACCAATGGTCTAACCGCCATGATAGAAATGGGTCAGGCACTCAAATTTCGGGTAGAAAATACGCTGTGAACCTGGTTACCCAAGTTAGTAAACCCAAAAACTGACACCCTAAGAAAAACATGCAGGTGAGGATCTAAATTTCCACGCCCAGCCACTGACGGATCAGGAAACCGATCAAGAAGCTGAAAGCCGCCACGCCCAGGCTGAGGCCAGCCATCTCAAAAAACCTGCGGCCAAAGGGCTCATTCTTGGCAACGGAAATGTAAAAATTGAACACTGCGATAATGACTACAGAGGTTGACAGGGTGATCCCCAGGGCAAGCAAGGGGTCCTCCAGCAGGAGATAAGGCAGGATTAACAAAGCTACCGTGAGAATATACGCAATTCCCGTGTAAATAGCCGCTTTGATAGGATTCTTGTCCGATTCTTCCGAACTGGTGGAAAGGTATTCAGAGGCAGCCATGGAAAGCGAGGCAGCGATTCCGGTCACCAAGCCGGAGAGGGCGATGATGTTCACATCGCGAAACGCTAGAGTGAGCCCCGCCAGGGCCCCAGTCAACTCCACCAGGGCGTCGTTCAGTCCCAGCACCACCGAACCGGCATAGATCAAAGTCTCCTCGTCCAGCATTTCCAGGAGTTTATCTTCATGCTCATCCTCATCCCGGATCACATCCCGGGCTTCAGGGATTTCATCGGCGATCTTCTCATAGTTGACCTGGGCTTTTTCCTCCCCCAGCTCCATTAATTTAAATCCAAAGGTAAACCCGAAGACTTTGCTGATGGTGGTGTAAAGCCAGATTTGGAAGCGATTTGGCTGCATTTCCTGGCCGGTGTAGCCCTTCCAGATTTCATAATGGCGTTTTTCGTCATCACCAATTTCTTCCACCACACGCCGATTTTCCTCATCGGGCAGCGTCTTGGCAATGTTGTGATAAACGTGATATTCCGTTATTTCTGTTCTTTGTGCTTTAAGCAGTTCTTTTCTTAAATCAGGTGTCAGTTCCATCCCACGCTCCTTCGATATTTTGTTTATTTTATCATATCGGCTAAATACGGCTCAGAAAAGGGCGATGCCTGATATTCACCACCTGCCCTTGTGTTCATAAAAACTGATTGCCTGGGCGCAACAGCAACAAGGCGGGTGGGTTCTTCTGTTGAGCCCACCATTATTGAAAATTTCCTCTTATAGGCATTAGTTTTCTTCTGGAAATCCCACGCGAACCCTGTCAAATACTGATCCCGTATCCGACAGAATAATGATCTCTCAACACTTCATCCCGACCCAGTCCACCTCGATCTCCCCATGCGCACCCAGCAAGTAGGGTGGGCTCCTCATTTGAGCCTACCATTATTGAAAATTTCCTCTTGAAGGTGTTGGTTTTCTCCTTGAAATCGTATGCGAACTCTAGCAAAAGCTGACCCGACCTGTCCAAAGGATGGTCTCTCAACCCTCCATCCCGACCCAGTCCACCTCGATCTCCCCATGGGAACCCAACCGCTCACACAATTCCCCGGCATGCTGCATAATGTGGCGAATGTTGTAGAACTGCAGCTCGAGCTTGTTGAAAGGCAGCCAGTAGAAACCCGACTCGGCTTCCAGGTCCATGGCATCCACCTGGGCATCCACCTGATCCAGGCAGAGCACCAGGTATTCGAGGAGGTCCTCCTTACTGAAGGGTTTTTCATCTTCTACCGAAGGCGCCAGGGACGTGATCTCATCCCGGTGTTTCAGCCAGGGCACAAAATCCCCCTCCATGGGATGGAGGTAGAAATGGGTATAAAACAGGACATGATAGACCACATGCCAGAAGGGATTGACGTAGCCGGCATCTACCCAAAGTGTGTCAGGACACTTCTCAATTGCCTGACGTAGCATCGCCAGGGAAGCGCCGTATTGGGATTTGATCACCTTTTTCACTTGCATTGATCCTCCTTTTTGTAAGGGATGAAGAAATTGCCCTATCCAGGATCCTATCCTGCGTTCGATTATAAAAACTAATAAGCCCATTTTATTCGAAAACACAAACCAGGTTTCGCGGTTGGGTGGGTTGGTATGCTATGTGATCTATTAATAGCACCGCCTGTAATCCGTAATTAGATTCTTAGAAGATCAAACCTCACCATCCCACCCTACGCGTCCTGATAAAGAATGATTGCTCTGCATCGCTTTTTGATAACAGATCAAATAGTCCCCTTATCTGAAGGCATTTCCTGCATTCAATAATTAAATCTTATGAGTCCATTATATATGAAAACCCAATTACCTTTTGATCCGGATTATGGTGCCCAATTCAATTATTCTTCTTGACTTTCAAGACGGTATCTACGCGCCCTGCCAGCGTTTCACTTTATGAACCCAAGCATCGGTTTCATCTATCGATACACCTTTACCTAAGAATACCAATCCATTATTTACTACCAGTCGGTTTGATTTCTAAGCCTTTTCAATTGGTTTAGAGAATGCTTCTGGACTTTCTTTCTGATTTAACCTTAACAAAATCCATAAACCAATCAGGACCAATGGCAGCTCGAACAAGACAGCCCGCAAATAACCCAAATAATACGGGGTGACCCAGGCACTCGAAAGACCCTTAATCAATGTGAATGAATTTGAAACTGCATGAATAAATATCGCCGGCCATACTGAACCGACAACGACCACCAGCAATCCTGTCCACAATCCAAAGACCAACGTCGCAAGCACATTACTAAGGGCACTCATGGGTGGAACACCAGCAAACAACTGAAGGACGTGGGGCAGCGCAAATAAAACAGCTTGAACAGTAATAGCAAAAACAACGCCCTCTCTTTTCCTGCCCCATACCCTGACAAGGGAATACAGGATAAGTCCGCGGAACATGATTTCCTCGACAATACCAGCGCGAAGACCCTGCAGCAGAATGGGCACCGCCTCTTTATTAAGAAGTGAATCAAATTGGAAAGAAATCTCTCCAAAATAAGCATAGAAATTTACTAACAAAACATAGATAGCCACCACAAATGTGGCAATCCATGACATTGTGGAGCCAAAACTGGTAACACCAATTCTATTGATCCATCCGATGCGGTAAGCCCCGAAAAGTAACAATAAGGTCGCGACCAGGGTGCCGATCGCCTGAACCAGCGGATCCGCAACAGGTTTATCGACGAGATACCCCACCAGTATCGCGACAAAGGAGACGAGGATCATCCACGCAACGAGGAGCATCAAAGCAAACAGCAAAGGCCTTCGTTCATTGAACTTAAGAAGCGATTTCATGGATCTTTTCACCTTTCAATCATGATGACCATTGATCGACAACTACCTAACAAGCCAATAAATTTCTGTGTTTTTTTGACCGGCAATCAAAATTTAACGCAACGATAAAAATCAACACGATATCTTAAGGTTGATTTAGCAGCATTGATTGGAACATCTGCTGCGTAAATCGTATCATATTGTAAGGAATAGAAGGATATGAAAATAAGGAAGTAAAACCGGTACGGCTTTCGGACAATTCGAGCCGGTGAACAAGTTGATACACCAATTATTTCAAAGGGGCGCTTTTTTTTATTATTTGGCTATGACTTCTGCGAAAAGCCAGGATAGTTATGTCACCTTTTGAAAAAGGTAAAGGGAAGCCGTCTTTGTGTAGCCTATGCCTTTTTTTCGTTGTAATAATAGTTCTTTAGTTACCTGAATATCTTTCTTCGGGATGAAATACTCATCAAGAGAAGCATCAGAAATCCGATATTTCCCCCTGCTCCTGTGAACGGTCGAGATAAATTTGTAATCGCTATCAATTGAAGCCAAACCAGCATCACCATGGCTGTTATTCACGAGCAAAAATCCACCTGTTCTCAAGTAAGGTTTGCACGCATCCGAAATGAATCCCGCATACTGCGAAATGAGTAAATCGGACATTGATCGATACTCTTGAATTAAATTTCGATAATCAATGCCGTGAAAATTAATCTGTGGGCCTTCGGGATATTCCCTTCGCTGATTAATAATTTCAATTAATCCTTGGCTTGAAAAATATTTGATCGCATTCTTGTCCGAATCGATATAGACCACATACGAGAAAATGAAGGATGGAGAAATTTGGATAAAGCACCCAGGATAAATGACTTTGGAAATCCGATATTTATTTTTTAGCAATCGAAATAAATCAACCTGTTCATAATCACGGTCGATGTAATATTTTTTATAAGCCTGGAATGCTTCTTGATTGGGATTTGCCATGATTTTGTCATTTCTGATTGTTAGGTATTAACAAAATTTCTTTAGGTTTTTAAAAAGAGAATGGGAAAGGTGAACAATGTCATTGTTTTGAGGCGGCTTATAAAAGCATTGACCATCCTCTTTGAGATTGTAATTATAACGGAAGGTTTCTTTGAATGCTTGTCAATGCCAAAATATCATAATGTGCGTAAGCACATCTTTAATAAAAATTGTTTTGCTAACCCACACAATATGTCTTTTCAGTAAATTCTTAACTTTCATTCATCCAATCACAAAGGACCTGAAGAATTCAGGAGGGGCAACCCATATCAGTGGTTCTATTTATTTTAGCTTTAAATTTCTTCTGACAAGGCAAGTTTCAGGGTATACCGCCAACCCTCATAAGCTTTTGATTCAGGCACATCAACATCATCAAACATGAGTATTTGCCCGGGTTCAATTCTATGCCGAATAACGATATCATTAACCAAACCAATGGGCACATGGTTTGGCGCATCCTTAATTGGTAGCGCTTCACCACGCACTTGAAAATTCCTAAGATTTCGGCTTAATATCGTTCCAGGGGTTAATTCTTTCTTAGCAATCACGCAAACGCTGGCTGTTGGCTGTGCGCTATTGTTAAGCAGTACACCATGCCCCATTAAAACTTCCCTTATGGTTTTGGGCATTTCAAGATGAACCAGATGGTAATTCCGTATCAATGTGTAATAAGGTCCTTCACCTAATTTTAGGTAATTCAATGCTGGTGCTTGTTTCTGATCATATTCGGATGTAATAAAAACACCAGGTGGAAATTTTGTTCTAGCAGGTCTTTTTTGCAATAAATAATCACTAATGGGATTGCCTATTTCTTTGGCTAGCGCAGCTAATCTCTTGGAGTCCATATCGATATCATCACTTTCAAAGCCGAACATGCCTTGTTTTGCAATAACAGCATCCAAGCCATTGGCGACTAATACTTGTTCTATGTTCACTTTTGTGCCATCAGTAAAACCAACCACCTGCTCCAGAGAAATTCCTTGTTTTTCAGCCCAATACTCCATCTCCTCAAAGGTGGGGTGAAGATTGAGAAAACCTTTTAAGTTGCCATAAACCAGGGGCTTAAATCCCATACTGACCAGGTTCTTTTTCATCGCGGCCAGAACACCTGGTTGGTCACCTTCTGCTTCGGTAATAAAACCCTTTGTGGATAAATAACTCCCGGAAGTGATGTGTAATTCGGCATCCTTTGTAACAACTGGAAGCCCAGCATCTAAAACCCGACAAAGGATATCTGTAACATAAATGGGATCCCCATTACATTCAACAACCAAATCACTCTTATCAATGAGCTCCTGTACAGAATTTGTGTATACTTTCTCACATGGAAAATCTTCCAGATCCCTTCTTGTAAGAACGCAAGAAACCTCCATATCAGAGAATTCTTCAATTGTTCTCTTCAGCCCACCCCCGACAAATCCTGTACCAATTATGCCAATTTTTGATTTATTCATTTAATTTCTCTTGATTTTATTTGGGTTGATCAATAGCCCCACAAATAAGAATTTATTTGTTAATTTCATTCAGAATTTTCCATGAAACATAAGCCCAGCACGCCCTTTGGGCAGTTCAAACCTACGACCGTGCAGATAGGATATCTAATCCTAGTAGGGCTAATAATAATATCATATAGGAACCAAAGTTTGTTAAGTTTAATATTAGAATAGAAATGGGAATTCTAGAAAAATTGGTATTTATAAGTTGCTGCAGAATAAATGCTCCTTGGGCTTAGGCTATCTATCAATACCATACACGATTTGGGTATAAAGGATTTTATGATTTCATAATTATTGATAATAGGGATTTTGAAACAAACAATTATTGAAAACATTCGAGCACGAGCTCTTTTTTTGCTCTTACTCACGCCACCTGTAATTGAACACTGCATTGAAAAGATCGGCTGGCTAAGGCGTGAAATTAAATTAGCTCTCTATAACAAAAATATTATTACTCCAATCTTCTTAGAAGATTTTGAGTTGGAGATCTCGCTAGCTAAAAATATCTTCCAGGTAATTTAAATACTGGCAAACAATTGATAAATGAAATTTTTGTGGGGTTATTTTTGAAAAGATTTTACAAACTTATGGTTGATTGTATTTATTCGGTGGATTCTCCGCAATGCGCCTTGAGGCAAATATTTAACAAAATGTGTGATCATCTCACTACCCAAAACATTTCGCCAACCCAGCCAGTGAATCTTTTCTCATTCAAAAGCTCTTCAATGAAATCGTAATTTGTAACGCCTCACTTTTCACCCACCCGAATCGAACCCTCTACGGGTTCTGTGCAGTCCCCCTGAACACAAATGCGGTATTTGAAATTCGCCGTGCCAACCCTTCCAGCTTTAGGGGAAAAATGAAATGACCCATCACCGAATACTGTTAATTCGCCTAGATCTGTATCGATCGGATTTTCCAAAACAACCCGGGCATCCACATCTCTTAGGAAGTAATCGTTCAGCATCAATCCCGGTGCTTTGACGGTGAGATCGCAATCTTCCCGAACCTGATAAGCATCCGCTATTGGCAGGGTATTGGTCGTGGCTATCGCGTTAAAATCGTTCACAGTGATGAAAGGGAGTTCTTTTTCATGAATGTATTCAATGATCTCGATAAAATCTGCGTACAGCCACTGCTCTCTACCGGCATCCGCATCGACGATATCATGAAAGATCAATACCAGGATGCGCTCTTGCTCAATCGCTTCATCAATCCATCCCATAAGGTCTTCCGGGGTGTGGCGGTAGTCGACCAATTTTGTGCCGATAAAATAGTTCTGCCCGTTTGCCGGCCAGATGACATGATCAACATCATCGACCATGCGACCGGTTTTCATCCCCGTGGCATACATCTTATCCAAAACATCAAGGTTCCAATTCCCCCAGGGATAGGCGACATGCGTTGAAGCCCGGGTCAGCCCCCAATCCTCCAGCGCATCTCTTGCAGCTGCCAATTCCAATTCAATCGTGTCTGGCGCATAGGAAATGAGAGGTCTCTTATGGGTATGAGAGTGATTGGCGATGGACCAGCCAGCTTGATCCATCTCCATTAATTGGTCAAGCGTGAGGTAACGTGATGAGCTTCCTATCCGGTCTGTGATCACATAAGCGGTGGCTGGCGCATTTAGCTGACGCATCGTGTTAAACGCTTTGGCATACGTGGATGATAAACCGTCATCAAAGGTAATCATCACCCCGGGAATCCCTGGCGCATTAACCACCATCTGGTCCCAGCTCACTTTTGGTGCAGCGGCTCCTTCTTCAGGTTCGGCCCTGATCCGCAAGGAGGTCATGGTGTTCGCCCAATCCTCACCGGCGTTAATCTGCCACTGTTCAGGATAAATATCGATGAGATTCCAGCCCTTTTGTAAAGCAGTCGCATGGTAGCCCACCCTGGCGATGAAGAACGCATTGGGCTGCGATCCTGACGATAAGATGACCGCGATTTTGACGGGGGTTTGATGGACATAGACGGACAGCCGCATGCGGGGGGCGGAAGCAAACTGCAAATTGATCCTGCGTTCGGCATCCAACACGCCAGCATCCTCCCCGCTCTGTAAGAGTGCTTGTTTCCCACTTCTGGTGAAGTTTGAGTCATCGTTCACCGTACCAAAGATGGGAGTCCATTTAGAGGCATCCTCAAAGACGCTTAGCTCTGTGCTGCCGTCAATCACTTTTGGCGGCAATTGAAGTTCTTTGATTCTTTTAATCATCTGATCCGGTATTTGGCACCCTAGCAACAGCAGGATTAACCCGATGGAAAAGAAAAATAACCATAAACGCTTCATACAAGGTGTTTCCAGTAATATTTTAATAAATTTTTCCTCAAAACAAAGTAAATGCCATAACTTACGAGGGTCACCTTGTTAGTGTAACCAATTAATCATGAAAAGTCATCACCAGTAACATCATATTTCCAGAATCTTTGTAGAGGCGAAATAGGCTCTCTTAATAATGGGTACAATCCCATTTTCAGCGCCAGGATTTCTCCTTCTGCGCAGCGATATCCGCTGCCCTGACAGCGGGATGATGATAGCGATCTTTGTCGGCCGTCTTTCGCCCGCGTAATTGGACAGCCTGCTCCGGGCAGTAATGCAGACAAGCAAAGCAGTAGGTACAGCGGACCGTCTGATCCCAAACTGGCTGGCCGTCTTCTATCCGAATTTTGCCGCTCAGGCAGACCCTCTCGCAGATGCCGCAGCCGGCACAACGGTCATTAACAGTGAAGGACCGCGCCATATCCGGGAAGCGCACCTTGCAGAACCAGAGTGAAACCAGGGGCACCAGCCCATGGGAAAGGGGAAAAAGCCAGGTGGGATCTTTAGTGCGGTGCGTCCCGCGTTCCGTGATAGTCTGCGCGACAAAGTTCAACCCTTCCAGCATCGCCGCTTCAACCCTCTCAATCTCCTCCGACGAATAAACCTCGAAAATCGGGATGTAGTTCTGGGGCATCTCAAAGTAAAAACCAGCGTGCAAGGTTTTACCCTGTCGTTCTAATAAGTGATCAATATCGTCAAACACACTGGAAAAGCATTCCCGGGTGGCAACAGCGAAGATATAAGACGCTGACCCGAAATCCGCCTTTTCAAGGAAGGCACGAACGGGCCAGGGTAAGGTAAAGGCGTGGATGGGAAAGACAAAACCGACGACCTCAGCGCGGGTTTCGACTGGTTCCACCCGCAATGCAGCCATAATGGGGATCAGGGTAGCGTCGGGGAAACACCTTCCCAGTTCCCTGGCAACGTGCAGGGAATTGCCAGTACCTGAAAAATAGTAAATTTCCATGAGGGTCCTCATATTGGTTCGCATAATCGGGTGAGGTAATTATAAGAGGTGTTGATCAGGAAGGTGCAGTCAGGGAGGGTTATGTGCGTCATTAGGGCATTGGACCCTGGTATTCCAAAGAAGGTGTATATTTCCTGTTCAAGGGTTTCCAGGTGGAAATCCCATAAAGGATTATTAAATTTTTTTGAACAGGCCATAGAAACGAGCATCTGGATCTCGCTGGAATCAACGGACACCTGGATGCTGTATCACATTCCTGATGGAAATGACCTTCATGGATGCGTAAATCATAATGAAAGTGTAAAATACATTCATATGCAGGCTAATGCAAGAAAAGATTTATTAAGACAAAGCGTTAATAATTATCTATAAGATGCTCTGAACATATATAAGGAGGTAGGCAATTGATCAGTAAAGCTGAGAGGTTATACACGCTGGAGACCAAGGACATCCCATACGCTGTTGAGGTCCTGTTCGATGCATTTCAACACGACCCGGTTTTTAATGCAATTTTTGAGGGTGCGGAGCTTGAACAACGAAAAGCATTTAATGAAACACCCTTGCGCTATTGTATGAAATATGGCCAGGTTTGTGCGCCATCAGAGGACCTTGAAGGTGTTGCCGGGTGGGTCAGGGGGAAGCATGCTACGATGAGCCCCTGGCGGATGCTGGTCAGCGGTGCTATTTGGCCGGGATTAAGAATGGGAGGGAAATATTCCCAAAGGATGATAAAGGTATTCACACCGATTGATGAAGGGCGGAAAAAACATATGGGGGACCAACCTTTCCTGTATCTCTTCTTTATCGGTGTGGCATCCGAACACCAGGGTAAGGGGTTTGGCCGTGTGCTTCTGGATGAAGTGATCAACATCGCTGAGAAGGATCAATTGCCGGTTTACCTGGAAACTGAAACAACAGAGAATGTACAACTTTATGAGTATTTTGGTTTCAAAGTCATTGAAAAGGTTAACCTACCCATCATCAACCTCCCCATGTGGGAAATGGTGCGGAAGCCGGCGGTAGGGTAGGTTGGCAGGAACGCCTGTTGAAGAAAAATCAATCCAACTGTGAGATGATGTGATAGCTTAAATCATGCTCCCAATCCACGAAACCTATAAAACCTGAACCCGCCACGCCATTCGGGCAGCTAGAACCTAGGCCCGAGTGGATGAAAGCATAATGCCTGTTGGGTTATGTTTAATCACACTCAGAGCGCCTTGGTATTCCAGGGTTTGGACACCCTGTAAGGCGAGCCAGGTTCATGCAGATGTCAGGGCTTTCCCTGGTGCAATTTTCCTAAAATTCAGATTTAAATAAACTGCTCAGCGATTTGAGTTGTTTTTTCGTCATTGCACAAATCCAAACTAATGTCCCACAGTTTATCCTGCATTTTTTTATCCAACACGCCTGCGTCTTGTTTTATTTCTGTGAAATGTTTCTTTTTCCATGTGATAAATTTTCCAGACTTTTTCAGACTCTCTTCCTGGTTTTCGGTGAACAAAGGGGCCATAATCTTCCCGCATTCCTCAATTGAAATAAACCCACCAAAAAACTTTATCACCGACGCCATTGCCTTCATAGGCAGTGGGATAATATTAATTTGATTGGTCCAAACCGTCTGTTTGATTTGAAATCCAATAAAGGACATTCTCGAACCTTCGATTTTCCTGTAAGCATGATGCATACGATCAGAAAACATTCTTTTAGCGGTCATTGCTTGATGAATGCCCTTTTCATAGCCCCAATTATTCTTCATCTGCATATCATCCCAAAATATTTCACCGCCCTCAGTTACATTGAAAATGACTCTTCCACCGTTCTCGGATTTTTCCAACAAGTCTAACAAATTCAAAGTCAACATAAATTGAGATAAATAATTCACCTGGAAATGCGAATCCATGCCATCTTCAGTTTCGACACGTTCAGCAGCGTAACCCAGACCGGCATTGACAAATAAGCCGTCCAAAAATTCATGCTGACTGCGAATCTCTTTGATTGCTTTTCGGACATCAGAGAGTTTTGCTAGATCGCATAAAACCATGGAAATCTTGTTGTTTTTAGTGCTTTCTGTCAATTCTTTGATTGTGGCTTCCCCACGTTCTTCAGATCTGCACAAAATAATCATTTCATGAATTTGATTGTCGCTTTCGGCCAATACTTTCGCGACGCCTTTCCCCATGCCATTGGTTCCGCCTGTCACTAATACTTTCATTTTTTCAAACTCCTCGAGCCAACGAATGTTTGGGCTCAGAAAACTATTGATCTCAACCACTTGGAAACAGCTTGATCCTACCACATTTAAAAAATATTGAAGAAATTTGAGAAAATGATAAGGATGTCAGGATCCGTCTTAAGCCGCATTATTTCATATGCCGGGACATTGTGGATAAGTAGAGTAGTCCCTAAATTTTCATCTTGATTCGAAACGCTTATCGCCGTTGTCAATACCACCTGAATGCTGCATCTAGGACATTGAGGAAATACACTTTGAGTTTCAGTGATCACCTACTGTCTGTGCGTGCCGGTTTCATTCGGTGTAAGAGATTTAATTTTGGTCGTTAAGCCCCAGGGCAGTTCGAACCGCCGACCGAGCGGATAAGAATTTATTTCCAATTCGGCATCTAATTATGCTGGGTTTGTATTAATTTTGTGAGAATCTTTTTTTTTGGATTGTTTTTTGAGTATATCCATCCTCTTACACAATCAAAAACAACATCTGTTGCCTTACGAAAACTAATAACTGCTTCCTTATAATTTTCTTCAGTTACGAATGCATCTTGATCCGTTATCTTCATTTTTAGCTTTACTGTGTAATTACCAGAAAAAGTTATTGAATTCAAGAAGTGTTTTTCAGAAAGCTGTACATAACCTGATGTATGATGGTAAACATTCTTGAACCATGGATAAATTGTAGATAATTTCTTAACCAGATAGTAATCTCTCAAAAGTTTACCCGTATTATCCTTCTGATCTTTTACAGGAATACCCAGCATTATATTAGTAGAAAATTCATGTAGATCATCAACTATAGTCCCAGCAAATAAACGGTACCGGTATCTAATTGGAGTCTAACGAATGGTGAAGCAGAGAAAAATTTTTTGATTCGATAAAACCAACAAAACCTTTTAGCAAACACATTGATCTGTTTAATGATGAAATTATGAGTAAATCTAGAGAAACCAAACCCGACGCCCGATTTTATGAAATTGATCGCTAAAATTGAACCGAAATGGCGGTAATTATGCTATATTTGAATGAGTTCAGCCAAGACCATCATCCTTCCAGAGTGAAATTGTTGGCAAAATATATCAGACATGGAATTTCGGTTATAGTTAGGTTTTTAGCTGGGTGATAGGAGAAGAGGATTTATGACGAAAGAGATCAAAGAACATGTTTGGATGATTTTTCGCTTTGCGTTGATCATGGTGATCGTCGGTTTGGTGTTGGGGGTCTTCGGGCGTGAGATTACTCGCCCGTTGGAGAAGGTGATGGAGCTGGATCAACGGGTTTGGATTCAAAACCTGATTACGATGACACATGGCCATGCGTTATTCCATGGTGCCATGCTTCCGATGATGATGGCGTTTGCTGCTTATTTGTTCCGCGAAGATATCAGCCAGGATTCCAGAGCATTAGGCACGATGAAAAAGGCATTTATCATCTATATGATCGGATCGGTATTGATGTTGGCGCTCTCCACCTATAAGGGAACCGCTTATGTACTTGGGATCGCAAGCGATCCAACCAGGACCATGGAAATGATTAACGAATCCTTGTTCAGCGGTTCAACCGTCCTGCGGTCGATCCTGTTTACGATCGTGCATCCGTTGTATGCAACGGGGTTGGTCTGGTATCTGCTGCGCGTTAGGAAAGCCGTTCGGTCAAACCAATAATCGCTGCATCAGATTGATCGTTTTTTCTAAGGCAGCATAACAACACCGTTCGTCCCCACAGTTCATTAGGTTATTATCCTCCTGTGCCTGCAGCTATCTTGGTTCAACCTGCACAATTTCAGCCTGGTGGACTATCATTAAGGTTGGTAAAATTTATGGGGTCAGGTCACTAAGCGCGGCGTTATGGATTCTTATATACGCATATATTTCAGGATAACTTGCTTTTCCACCTAATACTCCTACTGTTTGAACGATTTTTCCGAGCCAAATCATGAGAATTTCACCCTGACCAAATTGGACAATAACTTCATGCTAATTATAAGGGAATGTAAAATTACTTTAATAAATTTAGGAACTTGGTAAAGAATGCAACAAAAAAAATGGGGTTTTGTGGGCCCGGCACGCCCTTCGGACAGTTCGAACCTACGACCGAGCGGATAACCGTTCAAATCCCATTGGGCGATTATTTACTATCCGCATGCTACGTTAATCAATCAAAATACACAAAAAAACAACCTTTTCAGCCTGAAACACAAGGGTTTCGTCAAGTAATGGAGATAATTTTAAGTTGATATGGAATTCAGGTGCCAATTAATAAATCGGTTACAGATTCATTTTCTCCCTCTAAAACGTGAGTGCAAATCCACAATGGGAATTTCCCAGAAACCAACTCAAAAACAGTACTCAAGTACTATTAACACATACTATTATTATGTTATACTTCATTTATACTGAAGTATAATAAATTTGTAGAGAGAGGTAACCCATGTTTTTTACAAGAAAAACCAAAGACACCAGTATGGTGAAGATCATCTTGATCCCAATTGGAGTGATGGCTTTATTTTTTACTGTTGCCTCGCTGGCTGGATTTGGCCCGGCCCTTTATATGCTGGGTGTGTTGTACTTGTTTTTATCAGTGATGCCTTTCATCACCTTCTGGCGGACACGGAATGCCGGGTTCCTGGCAGTAACCTTATTTTTGATTTTTACATTTCTGGTGTGTGTCAGCGCGCCTTCTGCCATTGATGATAGAAGCCAGATAGGTCTAATTCCCCTCCTCCTGGTTGGTATGTATATCTCCCTGATGGCAACCGCTTACCTGACCTTCAACAGGAAACTCCGCTGGAGAGGACAGGAGATCTTTGAGTTGGCTGCACTTCCCATAGAGGATACCGGGGATAGCTTCTCTGCCCGTCCCCGCCCAACCGGACAGGTACCCATCAGTAAAACCGAAATGATCCGGTTTGTTGATTTTATGACCAAAAATTTACTTGCCTTCGCATTTCGAGAAAACAACCGGATCATTTTTGTGCTGGCTTTACCCGGAAAGGAAACCCCTTATTTGCTGGGTCTAAAAAAGGATTATCTGGAGGATACCTGGGTCTCGATTGATTTTGAGGGCAATATATCGGTAAATATTACTGAAGAAGATTATTTGCGCTTCAAAATGGATCTGGATTTCGATCAACTCTGCCAATCTCTGGGTGATCTGATCAGTGAATTTCTGGAATTATCCAAAAACGGACAGGAATCTCAAATCATCGATAAAATGAATGCCCTGCGTTTAAACCCTTTAATGTAACATGAGGAACTTAATGGATTTTCAAACTGCCGCAAAATTGGGAGCTTCCCTTTCAAAAGAGTATGCTGAGGACTTTTTTAAGCTATTGGTAAACTATCAGGATATTTCGGCCTCCGAAGCTGCCTCCAGGCTCAATTTACATATCCAGACAGCCCAGGACTTCCTGGACGCGCTAACAGACCTTGAGATCGTTAAGAAGACTGAAGTATTTGAAAAAAAGCGACCTTACTTTCGCTTCACACTGATCAAACCACAAATAAATCTCGAACTGGATCTGACTGAATTCGAAAAGGATAATCCAGGTGAAGGTTTAACCCGCCTGGTGCGCGAGAAAAATGACAATGGTGCGAACTTTTCAGTTGCCCGTTCTGGTGATCGTTTCAGCGGCGTCACGATCTGGGAAGGCACAGGCCGGGAGCGGAAAGAACACAAAATCAGTCTGACCACTCCCCAGGGGAAATTTCTTTTCCACTTGCCTTTTCCCAAAGCAAGGGCGATGACAATTGCTGACATCATGGAGAAAGCCGGAGTGGAACCCGATTATTCCTCAGAAATTCAGGATATTGTTGATGAATTAATCCGGCTAGAAGTCATTGAAGTACTCTGAAAGAGGCGCGCCGGAAATCTTCAGCTGCCAGGTTACAAGATGCAGTCAAAAATAATCCGATAAAGGATCACACACATGAGAAAAAAACAAATTGAAAGCGAACCATATTCACATCCAAGTCTGCCATTGAAGCATGATCTCAAGTTGAACTATACACTCTCTTATCTTATCGCAGCATTTATCGCGGGGACCACAGTCATCTCCTATATCTTTCAATCAACCATCTATCCATCAACCGAGCTTCTAATATCATTTCTGCCCAGTGATGCAGCGATGCTGATTATTGGTCTGCCAACATTACTTGTTTCAATATCCCTCACCAAGCGAGGCGTATTGACTGGGTTACTCCTGTGGCCGGGGGTTCTGTTATTTGTATTCTACAATTACCTTATTTATGTGTTAGCTGTTCCTTTCAATTTGGGCTATCTATTACAACTTACCCTGGTGGGGTTAAGTGCCTATAATCTCATTTGCCTTGTTCCAAATATTGATGGCAACGAGTTAAAGGAAAAATTAACCAATGCTGTCCCGGAACGCTTAAGCGGGATAATCCTGGCAGGATTGGGGCTGTTGTTTTTAGTGCGAAGTGCGGCGGAATTAATCACTTCTCTAATAAATCAAACCTCCATTTCAAACACTGCCATTGCCCTCAACGCCACAGACTTTTTGATTTCTCCCGTCTGGATAGCCTGCGGCATATTACTTTGGGAGCGGAAAGCTTTCGGATATATAACCGGTCTTGGGATGCTTTTTCAGGCAAGTATGTCGTTCATTGGTTTGATTTTTGTCTTAATAGTCCAACCCTTCATCTCCTCAGAACCTTTCCCTCTGCTTGATATAGCGATCGTCTTTGTAATGGGATTTATTTGCTTTATTCCCATGATCTTCTTTTTGCGAGGGGTCAAATCTGTTAGAAACCGACAATTCTAGCAGCAAAGATTTGATTGATCGCACAGCTAACCTCACAAAAGTTATTCAGAGTGATGCAGATACATTTGATCAGCAAAATCCAGGCAATGAAGAAACAAAAGTTTAATTGATGGAGATTTAATGCCAACCAGAAAATCCGTAGTTTGACGAAAAAAGGAGAAAAAGAATGAAATACCGAGTTCATCACCTGGAAGTAAAAATTGATACGGCTCAAGAGAAGTTAGAACGGTTTTTAAATCAATTGGAGGGAGAAGCGCTTGCAATAATCCCATATACAAAACCGACCTTCCAAGGCATGGGCGCAACCTCCAAAGTTGATTTTCTACTTGTTGTGGAAAAAACCAAATAACTTTTGCTTTAATCGCCTGACCATCTGAAAATGATCGGCCTGCATATGTTAAATCCCTGCTTCCTTCTTTAGTGTTTACAAATCTGGAATAGGATTACAGGAAAATATGGGTTCAATCCGCTTATTATGGCTTTCTCAACGCTAGGTACAGCCTCTGGCCCTCTTCCTTTTGTAAAACCACCTCAAACCCCGCATGCCTTGCCAGTTCAACGTAGGTCGATGGCCTTCGTCCCTCTTCTGGCCACAGCGTCCCATATCCCGTTTCCACGATCTCCTCTTCACCAAGTTTGACGGCCAGCATAAACACCGCCACATCCTTTTCCCCCGACTCTCGATGGGGTAAAATCCCATCCCAGATCAAGAATTGCCCATCAATTTTCAATACTCGATAGACCTCGCTGAACACCTGTCGGTGTGTTTCGATATCCTTGATGTACATCATGGTATAGAATGACGTTACGGTGCTAAAGCTCTCATCCAGGAACTGCAGGTCAGCTGCATCCATAACAATCTTCAATGGGCCTGGTGCTGCTTCCTCTAGTTCCCGCTTGCTGGAATCAATGGCAATGACTTGTCTCCCTTTTAATTTCCCGATAATGCCTTCGCCGCCGCCGCCAATATCCAGGATCAGGTCAGAGTCATGGATCCCTTCAATGATCACCTCTTCCTGATCAAAGAAAAACATGCGATCTTCTGCAATCTCTTGATGTTGCTCTCCCATTTAACTGCTCCGAATACTCATGATAAGAATTATGCCTAGCTCGTAGCTATCTGCATCCGATCTGGAATCGAGAAAGCTTATTAGGATATCTGGTACCTTTCAGCGTCAAATAATCAAAACAATTATAGCATCTACCCAATTCAAGCCTTACCATCGGAAATAAACGCCATCACGGTGCCAGAAAAGATCTGAGATTGGTTGGAAAAAGTAAATTTAGCTTATCATTCCCCACACAAATTTAGGCATGGCTGCGCTGTATTTTCTTTGAAACATGCTGATAATATCGGCCAATTAAAAGCAATCAGTCAAAATTTGATGCATGCTAATATCAGTATTACAGATGGTATCTATGGGGGATTATCGGGTTCAGATATCAATGAGCAAATAACTTCTCTAACCGAAGAGAAACTGCCTGAAGATACAAATTCACTTAAGGAATTATTGACTTAACCGTAAATAGAATTGATTAAATAGAGAAGAAATTGAGATAATTAGCCATTAATAAATTAGTCTTATGAACTATCTTTTATCTATCTATTTCCTTAATGATTTTCGATTATCCATAACTTTTTTTAAATGTTCATATGTGCCTTTTCCCCTGGAGAACGGGCATACTTTTACACAAATTGAACATCCCAATGTTTCATTAAAATAAGGATAACATTTGTCCCTGTCAATACAGGTTCGAGAAGGTCCAAGATCTGCAATCTTCTCAAAGTGAAAAAACTTTTGTTTCAATATTGCCCCCGTTGGACAAGCTTTTTCACAACGTCCACAGATAGAACAGTACTCTTCAATCCATTTATGGTTAGTAGAGTCTGTAAATTTAAAGATAGGATCCTCAATAAATATGGGTGCAATCCGCTGACGTTGTCCATAATCAGGTGTAATTACTAAGCCATTACTACCAACCCATCCCATACCTGCTTTTACCGCTAAAGGGACAGTATTAACTAACCCGCCAAGCGGGTGGTTTGATTGACAACAAATACCATATTGTTTTCGCAACCAACGAGCAATATCATTCACCGCTAACCCTAAAGAGTTATAAACACCAAGTACTTCTTCACCTGCATCTAGGTCGGGGGCAGAATTAATGTGTTCTTTATCCATTTCCTGAATTACAACAAGGGCATACTTGAACATGATTGCTTTGTTCTTGAAAATCAGTTCTGCTGGAACTTCAGTAAAACCAATTTTGACACACCACTTTTCCATAGCATAATCTACTAAAGATTGCCACATTTCAGAATTTGGGTAGCTTTTTATGAAACGACCAACATTATCTTTTATATGATCTGTTGTTTCTAAATCATCCAGATAGTTAACAATATCAGTAAAAGATCGCCTTTGAGCGCTAAATATTCCTTTAAAGTTCTTCAACATAATCCAGAGCAATCTAGGAATGTTTTTTAACGGTATGGTGCCAAACTTATCAGTAAATAAGCTGCCACTCTTCCCAATTTTCTTACGGTATGCATCAGATGCAAAATATTCAAAACCTTCAATTGGTGCATTTTCTTTAGCTAGATATGCAGACCCAGGGTGTTGTTTTAAAATATTTAAATATTTGGTTTCTTGTTTTGAAAAACTAGGCGATATATTTGCCATATTCTTCCTCTTAATTTTTCAGATCATTGGGTTGTTAATAAACTCTTACATACAGATAATCCGATTTCCTCAATAGAAATTTCTGAAAGGAAGTCAACGCCTGACAACCGTAATTTCGATAATTCAAAGGCTGGTCGGATAATAATTGCATAAATGGCTTCAATAGGTAAAGGTTTAAGCTCTCCCCTACGTATACTTTCGTTGCTTTTTTCTTGAAGCTTTTCTAAGAAAAGTTCACGGGTATTTGAGATTCTTTCTTTAAAATAAATGGAGTTCTGATAGCTTTCCACAAAAACCAATGCATTGGGATTGGTTATGCAAAAATTGTAAGTATTCAGCCACAAGTGCTGATAACATTCAAGAATCGGTTTAGCCAGAGGGGCACCGAAATTCACTGAATCAACAAACGCTGATTCTAAATGACTATAAAGCGTATGTAAGATTTCATCCTTTGAATTGAAATAGTAATAAATAATACCGGGACTTATGTTTGCACGTTTTGATATCTGTGATATTGTAGTTCCCTTCAATCCCAATTCTGTGACAAGCTCAAGGGTTGTATTCAGGATCAATGCTTTTTTGCTATCGGAGATTGCTCTATCGCTCATTCTCATAAATACTCCAAAACAAACTGAACGTTCACTCTAATAGATTACTCCAATTCCCCTATTTGTCAATCATGGATACTTACAATGAATGCTTTTTACTAACAAAAGGATGGTTAAAATAAAAAACGCAAGCGAGAAGTGTCAACTGCGCAAGCGATTTTGCTTAAAAAGTGGGCCCGGTAGGATTCGAACCTACGACCGAGCGGTTATGAGCCGCCTGCTCTGCCGCTGAGCTACGGGCCCGGAATTGTGTGATGCCAAATTATACCACCACGGCACCAT
>Ga0207796_1000102_pt1 | contig 35683 bp, 25 predicted proteins | sample Pon1CUnioCityCA_6_FD_187274 | JGI IMG/M metagenome (GOLD analysis project Ga0207796, IMG submission 187274) | Marine sediment microbial community from Union City, CA, USA - Pond 1C Sediment 1 (SPAdes) | ecosystem: Environmental > Aquatic > Marine > Intertidal zone > Salt pond sediment ... | reverse complement strand
GAACAGGCCGTTCGCTGACACCGGGCGGCGAGCCAAGGAAACATGAACGCAGTCGCTTCCCCACTCGTCAATGGAGGGCTGCGCTCTTGCGTTGCAACTCCTTTGATTCCTGACTGCCACGTGCTCTTCTAGGGCCAACCCCTGGAATCTGTCGGGCCACGTGCCCCAAGTCTGTTTCAGCATCACGGAGCCCTACGTGAGCACTGCCGCACGTGGCGTGTGAGGATTGCCGGTCGTCGGCCTGCGTCCCCTTGACCTCGTGGACGCACATCGCCAGCAGGGGCTGTCTCACGCACAGTCGACCTGCCGAAGCTGGTGTTCTAGCTGAACTGGGGCCCCGCGCTGCACCGGACCGAGTCTACGGTGATGGGGGTGGTGTGGACGACGGACCCTCCGCTCGCGGACGAGCAGCCTGCTGCATCAATTGTGTCGTGTGACGCGTATTCTCTTCTAGGGCCAGCAGCAGGTGGATCAGGTCTCCGACGGCATATAGAATGAGGGCGTAGATCACCGTGACGACCAGGCCCAGCAAGAGGGCGACGACACCGGCGACCACGCCCATAGTCCCTGGCACTGCGACAGTGTCTTGACCCAACAGGCGCAGCAGGGAGCTTCCGCTGCCCAGGACTCCCACGAGGAGGGCACCCAGCGACAGCAGGATACCCCCTACGAGCGCGATCCAGGCCAGAACCTTCCAGAGTGTACCGAAGACTCGGAGGATGGGGAATCTCTTGTTCATTGACATGACTCCTTGGGGCTACTTAGTCTGTGGTGAAGCGATTATATCATAGTCGATCTGTCGGGCCAAACCAGATCGTCGCTCGGAATGACTCGTCGCCGTCCTTCGCGGTCTTCCCGGCAACGAGCGCTACTCGCCAGGCGGCTCCGGCAAAGTCCGCCTCCCCTGCCTCGTTCACAACGAATCATGGCGGGCCACAGTCGGCCTGGAGCGACGAGCGGCACCTGGCCCTAGTTCTCTGTCCCTTCGCCTTCCCTCGTGAGGGACTTCACTTGTTTCTCGAGCTTCGTCCGCGGAAGCATCAGGCGGCGCCCACAAGTCAGGCATCGAATGCCGATGTCGGCGCCGATGCGCACGACCTCCCACACGAACCCTCCGCACGGATGAGGCTTGCGCAGCCGTACGCGGTCGCCCACGTGAAAATCCACCGGCCCCTGGTCGTGGGTCACAATCTCACCTCCCGCTGGTCGACGCGACAATGCTCCGCTCGGATGATGGCCAGGACATCGTCCACCGCCTCGTCCAGCTCAGCGTCTCGGTTGACGGTCACGTAGTCGAATGCCGGCAGTTGCTTCATCTCTTCGCGGGCCGTGGCGATCCGGCGCTCCATTTGATCGACTGAATCGCACCCACGGCGCCGAAGCCGCTCTTCCAGCTCCTTTTCCGAAGAAGCTGTCAAGAAGATCAACACGGCTTCAGGAACGATTTGGCGAATCGTTGCTGCCCCCTGGACGTCCAATCGCATCACGACATCCTGACTGGAGGCCATCGCCTTCCGCACCTGTTGCTTCGGCACACCCTTGTACTGCCCGTAGACGGTGGCATGCTCCAGGAGCTCGTCCTGGGCGATCAAGTCCTCGAACGCCTCTGTGGACACGAAGAAGTAGTCCTCTCCATCTACCTCTTCTGGTCGAGGCGGTCGGTCAGTGACAGTGATGACGAAGTGGAAGGGACAGCCCCGTTCCTCCATCCGTTCAACGAGGCTGTCCTTTCCCACGCCCGAAGGGCCGGAGATGACGATCAACAATGGTTCCGGTTCGAAGTTGTACATGCGCTCTTTCTTCTTCATAGACGACACTCACTTGCGGCGGCTACGGTGAATTGGTATACTGCTAAACCAGTAATCAGGAGACAGAGTCTTCCCATACGCCAGCGCATCGGTTGGTCAACGCCTCGATCGGGGGGCTGCCGACTCGCTGGTCGGGATAGGAGGTCGATATGCCCATCTACGAATATTACTGCCACGATTGCAGGCGCCGTGTCTCGATCTTCTGGCGCTCGTTCTCAAAGGCCGAGCAAGGGACGGCGGTCTGCCCTCGCTGCGGGAGCGCCAAGCTCACCCGCCTCATGTCCCGTGTCCGGGTAGTCCGTTCCGAGGAAAGCCGACTGGATGATCTAGCGGACCCGGGAAGCATGCCAGATTTTGACGAAAACGACCCCAAGAGCCTCGGTCGGTGGATGCGCAAGATGAGTGACGAGATGGGGGAGGATCTGGGACCGGAGTTCGACGAGGTGGTGGGCCGGCTGGAAGCAGGAGAGGACCCGGAGGATATCGAGAAGTCCATGCCGGACCTGATGGGTGAGGGAGCAGAAGGTCTCGGGAGCGAGCCGTACGACATCTGAGTCTCACCAATCGAGGTGGGGGCTGATCAATGATCTGAGGTCAGCGGTCGGCTTGCTGTCGGTCCGCTTCCAAACGCACACTGACCACGTCTCTTACATCGCGCTGTACCTCGTCTATGGGGCGGTTGGCGTCGATTAGGGCCCACCGCTCCGGGTCTGCCTTGACGAGCTCGAGGTAACCGTTCCGCACCCGTCGATGAAAGGCCAACGCTTCCGCGTCCATGCGGTTCCACACATCGCCACTAAGGAGTCGACGTTGTAGCCCCTCCCCGGCTGCAACATCGAAGTAGAGTGTCAAATCTGGCCTGAGGCCCGTCGTTGCGAAGGCTGTGACGGCCTGAACCGTTTCCAGGTCCAGCCCTCTGCCATAACCCTGGTAAGCCACGGAACTGTCGGCATAGCGGTCGCTAACTACGACTTTGCCAGCAGCCAGAGATGGCAGAATCAACTGCGAGACGTGTTGCGCTCGCGAGGCTGAATAGAGCAGGAACTCGGTCCTGGCCGTCATTGCTGTGTTGGCAGAGGCGTGGAGCACCTTCCGAATCTGCTCGCCGATGTCGCTCCCCCCTGGCTCGCGGGTGAGCAGGGCCCCGTGGCCCTGTTCGCGGAGCCATTCGACCAGCAAGCGTCCCTGTGTCGTCTTCCCGCTGCCGTCAGGGCCTTCGAGTGTGATGAAAATACTCATGGATGGCCTTCAGGGTGATCTTAGCCGTGGTAGATCCGCACTCGTCTATTCGGCTCTTTGCCCCGTGAGGCAGAGACCAGATCGGCAGCTCTAGCCATCTCGTGCTGACGACGGCGGACGTAAGCGTTCTGTGGCGACAGCACGACTTCTGACTCTCCGTCCAACACCTCCTGAATCGCCTGCCTTGCCTCCATCAAGGCCTCCTCCAGCGGTTTGGGCTGCTCCTGGCTATCCAGATCGAAGATATCGCCTAGACAGCTCTGCATCTGCCCAATTGTGTCATTCCGCAGCACATAGATAGGCAGATCGCGCTGCTCTGCTTCTTTGATCACCTTGGTGCGCTGGTCGTAGAATGCCTTCGTGGTGAGCATCAGGTCTGCCTCTGGCAGGCTCTTTGCCAGGTGAACAGGGGCGTGCAGCCGTCCGGCGGCTTTCTCCAGACGGTTACGGTTCACGCCGTAGGAGTAGATCTGGATCGGCTCGTGGCGAGGAGACATACCGGACGGGCCGGTGGATGCCGAGACACGCGACCTCCTCGACGGCCGAGAAGGAGCAGCCTGCTGGCTGCCGCGCTTCCCTCGCTCCCGTTCTTGGAGAGATAGAGGAATTGCCTGCTCGGTATGGATCTCACCCTCCGTATCCCGGTACCGTCGCTCGACGTCTGACGGCGGCCGTCCCCGCAGAAGGGCATCCACGGATTCAGCCACGGCGTTGTGCACGATGAGCCGCTGGCGTGCCTCGATCTCGATAAGTATACCGAATGTTGGGGGAGCGCGTCGCTCCAAGATCGTCTTCTGCGTGTTTCGTCGACGAGCCTCCTCATCGGAGAGCGTCACGCTTTCGACGCCGCCAACGAGGTCGGAAAGCGTCGGGTTCATGAGCAGGTTGTCGAGCGTGTTGCCGTGTGCTGTCCCAATCAGCTGCACGCCACGCTCGGCGATGGTTCGCGCAGCCACCGCCTCCAGCTCGCGTCCAATCTCATCGATGACGATCACCTCTGGATTGTGGTTCTCGACGGCCTCTATCATCACCTCGTGCTGAAGAGCCGGGGTCTCCACCTGCATTCGTCTCGCTCGCCCAATAGCGGGGTGCGGGATGTCTCCATCACCGCCGATCTCATTCGATGTGTCCACGATCACGACGCGTTTCTTCTCCGCGAGCACCCGGGCCGCTTCACGCAGCATGGTTGTCTTCCCAACACCGGGTCGCCCTAACAAGAGGATGCTCTTGCCGCTCTCAACAATGTCCTGAATGATGGATATCGTGCCGTAGACGGCGCGGCCCACGCGGCACGTCAGTCCCACGATGTCGCCCTTCCGGTTTCGAATTGCGGCGATGCGGTGTAGTGTACGCGCGATGCCGGCGCGATTGTCCTCGTCGAATTCTCCTGCGCGGCCTACCACGTGCTGGATCTCTTCCCGAGATACCTCGATCTCCCGCAACACAATCTCGCCATCGGTGTAGCGCGCTGTCGGCACACGACCCAGGTCCAATATGACCTCTAACAGGTCGTCACGTCTGCCTTGCTCCTGCAGAAATGCTCTTATGTCCTCCGGAAGGATCCTCATGAGAGCATCAAGGTTATCCGTTATGTGGTTGTATAGGTGTTCTTCTCCGTTTGTCATAACTCACGTCTTACTGAACAGCCTGTGATCAATTCAAACTGATCTTGTTTGCGAAAGGATCGGTTCGTCGCGGCGTTAGCCGGTCTGGGTGACGGTGTCTGCGTGACGTCCTGCATATATCGCCAAACATCGCCCCAGACCATCGGGCGATGTTTGTGACGCAATTTCGTGTTGTCAGACGGCTCGCAGCCTCGTCGCCCATGTCCCCTAGCTCGACATTACGTCCTTACATTCTCACTTGCGCCCTTTCCAGCTCCACTCGCTGGAAGGGTCGTCTCTGCCGATGCAGAGGTACCACGCTTCTATTCTACCGCCAATCGCCTCTGACGTCAACGCGTCAACCACCGCCGTATGCGCTCTGGGAGTTCATCTCGATTCCCTCTGGTGACCTCCCACACCGTCACGTGTTCTCTTGCCTTCAGGGCGTCTACCCAGTCGTGGTCGCCGCGCATCACGGTACCAACAAAGATGGCTTCTCCGTCAATCGCCTCCAGCACCGCATTCCTGAAGGCGTCACAGAACAGCTCCATCTTCCCGATCTCGTCCACGATCATCATGGTGTCGGGGGCCATACCCTGTCGCAGAGCCGCCACCCCGACCTTCTCAATAGCGCTCACGTCTACGCCGTAGCGGCTGACCCGCGGGCATCCTTGACCGCGAAGATCCACGTGTGCCATCACTGCTGTTTCCCCTGTCAACGTCACCAGACGAAACCCGTTGCGTCGTCCGTCGGCCCCACGGATCTCTTCCGTGTAGAAGCCGACCGCTCTGTCGCTCAGTGCCCTGGCGACTTTCTGCAGGACCGTTGTCTTGCCGACCCCCGGGGGCCCTGTCAATAGCAGCGTTCTTCCCATTTCACTCCCTACCTGTGCGTCTTCATGCTAGCATAGCCACGTCCGTTGTTCAAACCTTGGAGGGGATGTACAATAGGCCCGATGTTCCACAATGATCTCCGGCTGAGTCTCGGGCGTGGCTGGTCGCGGGATTCTTCCCGTCACAGTTCACGTCTCGAGCCTCTCGTTTGCCACCCGTGTGCTGCCGCGCGCGGGCCAGGGCCTCCCCGTGGTGGGTTGTCAGTTCAGCCATGAACCGTGACGCTCGGCTTGTCGGGCTCGCGCTGTTGTTGTGGGGCTTCGGGGAAGGCCTTTTCTTTCATATCCAGTCGCTCTACATGGAGCAGCTCGGCGCCACCCCGGTGCAGATTGGCGGCCTGCTTTCCGTGGCCAATATGGCCAGGGCAGCGACGTACTTGCCTGCTGGAATGATCGCTGATCGAGTCCCCCGTAAGTGGCTGATGGCTGGCGGCTGGGTCACGGGGTTGGTCGGCGTTCTTTTCATGGCAGTGGCCGGTAGTTGGCAGGCTCTCATTCCGGGCCTCCTGATCTATGCCCTCTCGGCGTACTGCATACCCGTGATCAACACGTATCTGGCCCACGCCGTTGAGGGCCGCAAACTGGCCCGGACCTACACCACGGTCTTTGCCGGCTATGCAGCCGGCGGTATCATCTCCCCTGCCGTCGGCGGGTGGTTAGCTGAAGCGACGACGATGCGCCTAGTCTACTTTGCCTCGGCGCTGCTTTTCGCCATATCGACCGCCGCAGTCGTGCGGGTCTCCCCCCAACCGGCGCCCTCACCCGTGGACAGAAAGGGACGATCTCGCTCCGTCCTGAATCGGCGGTTCATTCGCTTTGGCGTGCTCACGGGTCTGGTCTTCACGGCAATGTACGTGAGCTTTCCCCTGGCTCCAAACTACCTCAAGGACGTTGGAGCATGGCGAGTCAACCGCATTGGCGCGCTGGGTTCTTTTCAGGCCCTCGGGACGACATTGCTCAATCCGTTCTTGGGGCGCCTTGGCGACAGAGAGGAGGACGCCAATGCCCCTGACAGCCGTGTGATGCGTTGGGGTTGGGGATTGACTGTTGGACCCGTGCTCGTGTGGGTTTCCATCGTCATCCTGCTTCTCGCAAATAGCTTTCCCATGCTGGGGGCGGCTTTTCTGCTGAGTGGTGCCTATCAAGGATGTCGGTCGCTGACCCAGGCAAAGGCGACTAGGCTGGGTGACGAGGCTGACCGCGGTCTCCTGCTTGGCGCTACTGAGACCTTGATCGGTGGCGCCCAGGTCTTGGCACCTTACGTCGCCGGGTGGCTCTATGCCAGCGATCCGGCCTATCCCTTTCTCTGTGCTTTGTTGTTCATCCCGGCGGTTCTTCTGATGGCAATCTTCGGATCCAGGGCGTAACATGCTTACCTACGTTGGGCTCTTTCTCCTTTCGGCTGCTTCCCTCGCCTTTGAGGTCAACCTATCTCGGGTTTTCTCCGTGGCTCAATTCTATCACTTTGCCTTTATGATTGTGAGTCTGGCATTGCTTGGCTACGGCGCTAGCGGCACGTTCCTGAGCGTGTTTCCTCATGCCCAGAGACGCCGAGAGCGGCTGTTGGTTTGGTTGGGTAGGGGCTTTGCCCTGACGGGAGTCGGCGCCTACACGTTGACCTTGCTTGTGCCATTCGACTCCTTTCGCATTGCCCATGACTGGCGCCAGGGGGCAGTACTGCTTCTCCACTATGTGGCCCTGGCGACGCCGTTCTTCTGCAGCGGCACGGCTGTCGGGCTTCTGTTGTCTGCCCGACCGCACCAAGCCCACCGTGTGTACGCAGCTAACCTCGTCGGATCGGCAGCTGGATGTCTGTTTGCCGTCGCTGCGCCCTCCCTGGTGGGTGGTGAGGGCGTTGTCCTGCTGTCGGCTGCATTGAGCGTCGCGGCCGCCTTCGTGTTCCAGCAGGATGCGCTCCCCTCTGGACAGCCTATGCGTGATGCGTCATCCGTCTTGGCTGGCGCCTCTCGCATCGTTCAGGGCGCTCTCCTGGTGGTTCTTGTGCTTGCAGCGTTTCGCACTCCCTCGTTTCTCCAGATCAGGCTTTCGCCCTATAAAGGTCTCAGCTACCTCCTCCAGTATCCCGACGCGGAACTGATCTTCCAGCGCTGGAATGGGTTCTCACGCGTGGATGTTGTGGGCTCCGCAAGCATCCGAGGGTTGGCCGGGAGCGGGTTTCGCTGCTCCGCGGAGCCGCCGCCTCAAAGGGGGCTGACGGTCGATGGTGATGACGTGAACTACATCCACCACATCCGTCCTGGTTTCTCGGATCTGGCATACACCGATTGTCTACTCGGGGCGCTTCCGTATCAGCTTCGCCCGCAAGGAACGGCGCTGGTGTTGGAACCGCGAGGGGGCGCCGACGTGGTGACGGCGCTGGCGCAGGGGGCCAGCCGGGTGACGGTGGTGGAGGCGAATCGCCTCATCGTCGAGGCTGTGCGGACGCAGGAGGACTGGGCTGGTAGGCTCTACGACGACGCACGGGTGGCCGCCGTAGTGGAGCACGGCCGGACATACGCACAGCGTATGGACGAGCGGTTCGACGTGCTCACGCTATCGCTCCACGCTCCGCAACGCACGGTCACCTCCGGCGCCTACAGCCTGAACGAGGACTACCGCTTCACGGTGCAGGCGTTCGCCGACTACTTGGCTCGATTGAAGCCCGATGGGTTACTGGTCGTGACGCGATGGCTGCAGGTCCCTCCTTCCGAATCGATCCGGGCCTTTGCCCTGGCTGTTGAGTCCCTGGAGCGCGCCGGGGCTGATCCTCGCAGCAGCCTGGCGGCCATTCGGAGCTACCGACAGATGCTGATTCTTGTTCGGCGCGGCCCGTTCACCGAAGGCGAGCTGCAGGCCATTCGCACCTTCGCCGAGGGCAGGGCCTTCGATCTGGTCTATCTTCCAGATCTGCGCCCCCATGAGGTCAATCGTCACAACGTCCTGCCCGAACCGTCCTATCATCGAGCCTGTGTTGAACTCCTAGGGGCGGAAGAAAGAGCGGCGTGGTACCGGGCATACTCCTTCGATGTCGAGCCACCGACTGACGACCACCCGTTCTTCGGTCATTTCTTCCGCTGGGAGCAGGTGCCCAGCGTGTTAGCCGCGCTTGGTCACACCTGGCAGCCGTTCGGCGGCGCCGGGTATTTCGTGTTGCTGATCCTGCTCGCGCTCGCCATAGTTGCCGCCGGCGCACTCATTCTGCTGCCTGTAGCCGTCATCAAGCAGCGCGCAGGACCGATAAGAACGACGCTGGCCTACTTTGGGCTTCTCGGCCTGGGGTATCTTTGCGTGGAGATCCCTCTCATGCAGCAGTTCATCCTATTCCTTGGATCCCCTGCCTATGCAATGGCCACCGTACTCTTCGCCATTCTTCTGTTCTCTGGCGTCGGCAGTGCGGTGTCTCGGCGGATACCCCTCCAGGTGGCCCTCGCCTTGTTGCCGGCCTTGATCGGTATCTACGTGGTGGCATTGCCTCTGCTCTTCGATGTTGCACTGGCCGCTCCGCTGTGGGGTCGCGTCGTCGTCGCTGTCCTGGCGTTGGCCCCTCCAGGCTTTCTGATGGGGATACCTCTGCCCCGAGGGGTTGCCTGTTTGGAGCGGAGTGAGCCCGGCCTGATCGCCTGGGCCTGGGCTGTGAACGGGGCTGCTTCGGTGATTGCTTCGATTCTGGCGGCGCTTCTGGCGCTTTCCTTCGGGTTCTCGGCCGTCCTCGCTTTGGGTGCTGGCTGCTACGTGGTCGCCATGTTTATGGCGGCCAGCCTCCCCCCTCTTCGTTCCCCCGGATCCCCTTCCCCGTAAACGGGACGAAGGCGACACCGCCCTTGTTGTAGGCCTTCATCTCCCCGTCAGGCTGCTTGACGAACTGCCAGAGTGTCTGATACCCACCGCGCGGGCCAATGGGGATAACCATGCGCCCACCGACTGCCAGCTGCTCCCTCAGCGGCTGTGGCACGTGATCCGGAGCAGCTGTCACGATGATGCCGTCGAAGGGTGCGTGCTCGGGCCATCCGTAGTAGCCGTCGCCCTGCTTGCAGTGCACTTCCGTGTGGCCCAGGCTTTCAAGGGTTTCCTTCGCCCTCTGGGCCAACTCCGGGACGATCTCGACCGTGTATACCTCTACACCGGGCAACTCCGCCAGCACAGCGGCCTGATAGCCAGAGCCAGTCCCGACCTCGAGGACCCTGTCTCCCTCCTCCAGTTCCAACAGCTCGGTCATCATCGCCACGATGTACGGCTGGGAGATCGTCTGTCCGAAACCTATGGGTAGTGGGTAGTCGCCGTAGGCCTGGACGCGCTGCTCCTCGGGCACGAACAGGTGTCGAGGAACGGTCTCCATCGCCTGGAGAACATCTTCATCGGTGATGCCTCGGTTCTTGATTGTCTTGACTACCATTTGCTCTCTCTGTTGGGTGAATCTCTGTTCTTCCTCAGGGGGGATGGCCGTTGGGTCGGCGCGTGGTGGGGCGGAGGTCGTGAGGCTGCAGGCTGTGAGGGCGATCATCAATGCGCTGGAGATCACGCTGATTCTGCGCATGCTTCTTGCTCCCTCACCTTTCCGGCCATCGAGATGCTCGCATTCGAACACCCTTGTCTTGCCAGAGACACGTCAGTGCTTTGATCTCTGCAAGCCATTGTACCTTACTTGCCGGAGCATGCCAAGTCATTTCGCGCATTGGTCGAGCCTTCTTTTTCGTGGTACAATTTTGGCCGTGCCTGATATTCAATTGTCGATGCAACGACCAGCGTGAACACAGCCGGGCTTTCGCTGGCCCGTGGTAAGCTGGATTGCATTGTCTCAGTTTTAGGAGGTCTTTGTGCGTAAAGCCGTTGTTCTATCGTTTGTCTTACTATTGGTCGGGCTCGTGGCAGGCTGCGGAGGGGAAGCCACTAACCCCCCATCGTCGCCGACGACCACGTCGGCGACGTCCTCACCAGAACCACCATCGCCCACCGCAGAGGCTGCGTCGTCCACAGGCGAGCCTGCGGATGAGGCGACCAGTTCTCCCGTGACACCAACATCTTCTGGACCCGCGACCTGCGAGATGTTCACTCTGCCGGTGGAATCTCGGATTCCCGACCTCGATGAGGACGACCACTATGTGGGACCTGAGGATGCTGAGATCACGTTCATCGAATACGCCGATTTCCAGTGCCCGGCCTGCTCGGGGCTTCATACGCTGCGTGGGTATCTGACGGACAAGTATGGCGACCAACTTCGCTTCGCATACCGGCACCTGCCCCTGACCAGCATTCACAATCTGGCCATCATCACGGCCGAAGCCGCAGAGGCCGCCGCTGCACAAGGAAAATTCTGGGAGATGCACGACCTGCTGTATGAGAAACAGCAGGAGTGGAGCGGCCTCTCGGAAGAGGACGTGGTCGACACGTTGATCGAATACGCCGATGAGCTTGACCTCGATGTTGAGGCGTTTGAGACGGCACTGGACGAACATACGTATCGGGAAGACATCATGGCCGACTACGAGGCGTACCAGGAGTACGGTCAGATGGCTACACCCACCTACGTCATTAATAAGATCTTCTATCCAACCCGAGAGTTTGGCGGGTTTGGGCGTCTTGAGCCTTTCATTGAATTCGTCGGGATGCAGGAGTCAATGTACGACTCCCCACCGCCTCAGGTCATCGAGTCGGACAAGGACTATGCCGCCACGATCAAGACCACCCAGGGGGACATCGAGGTCGACCTGTTTGAAGACGAGGCCCCCACGAACGTGAATAGCTTCGCCTTCTTGGCTCAGGACGGGTGGTATGATGGGATGGATTTCTTTTTTGTGGATCACGAGCAGCTGGCCCTGACTGGGGACCCGACGAACTCAGGCGGGGGGCTGCCTTATCCAGGATACACGTGCGGGGATGAGACTGTAAGCGACCTGTCTTTCGAGGAGTCTGGCCTGCTGGCGCTCTATACGCCTGCGCCGAACCAGAACAGTAGCTCTTTCTTCATCACATACGTGGCTCAACCCGACTTCACTGGCAATTTCACGATCATCGGACGTGTTACTGCCGGGATGGATGTCGCCGAGAGCCTGACGGAGAGGCAGCCTGGGGCGGATCAACCAGATCCCGATGCTATCGAGACGATCCTGATCGAAGAGCAATAGATCCTTCCTGGGACAAGAAGAGGGGCCGGGGCCGCGTGGTGGGCCAGGCTGCCCCGGACGGTCTCTTCTCCGGCCCTTTTCGCGGTCTACCTGCTGCAAACTGACGGCTTTGGTCAAATCCTCCCGGCAATCGGTCAAAGCCGTTTTGACCTTCCCGTTGGAGCCGCACTCCGACGACGTGTCGGGGCTGGAGCGTTCTCTGGTCCAGCTGCAATAGGGGGTACGATGAGCCGAATGACATCGCCGACGATCAAGGATCTCCCAACGCGAGAACGCCCTCGCGAGCGGTTGGCGCGATGCGGCGAAAGCGCTCTCTCCACGACCGAGTTGCTAGCCATAATCCTCCGCACCGGCACGGGGGGCGAGAGTGTCCTCGCCATGGCGCAACGACTCCTGTCTGCCTATGACGGGCTGCCCGGACTGGCCCGCGCCAGCTTTGCCGAATTACGCGCTGAGCGGGGCTTGGGCGACGCCAAGACGGCACAGTTGAAGGCTGCCCTGGAGTTGGGGCGCCGCATGCTGCTGGCTACCCCAGAGGAACGGCTCATCATTCGTTCCCCGTCTGATGTTGCACAGCTCTTGATGGCTGAGATGGCGCACCTGGAGCAAGAGCACTTTCGTGTGCTGTATCTAGATACCCGCAACCGACTGCTCGGCTCCGAAACGGTCTACGTAGGCAGTCTGAACGCTTCCCACGTTCGAGTCGCAGAGATCTACCGGGATGCCATCAGACGGAACTGCGCTGCGGTGATCGTGGCTCACAATCATCCGTCCGGTGACCCCTCGCCTTCCCACGAGGACGTCGAGGTCACTCGCCAGCTCGTTGAAGCCGGTGACCTCTTGAACATTGAACTACTGGACCATCTGATTATTGGACAGCAGCGCTTCGTGAGCCTTCGCGAACGGGGACTGGGATTTGAGAAGGCACGTAGCGGTTCTAACTAGAGTTCGGTCTGGGTTTGGTCGTCTGGGCTTGACCGCAGTTGGCACAGGAGGCGACAAGTGGCGGATAACCTACTGCAAAACGGTGGATTTGAGGCCGATTGGGGCGAGGAGAGTAGTCATCGAGTTCTAGTGTTTCCCGTAGGCGGTGAACCGTACGAAACGGAACGCGGGGAGTTTCACACACCGCCGGGATGGATCTCCTGGTACCGTCACGACCCTGGTAACTGGGATCAACCTGAGGTCGGGGATATCCGCAAGGAACATGTACCCTACCGTGTTCACGAAGGTGAGAAGGCGGCTAGGCTCTTCACGTTCTACCGAGGGCACGATGCAGGCTTCGTGCAACAGGTGCACGTGGAGCCCGGCGCTGCGCTGCGGCTGACCGCCTGGGCGCATGCCTGGAGCAATCATCCCCTTGACGGCCACGAGGACTGTGCGGACGACCCGCGTTGCTCCTGCGGTGTTGGGACGAGCGAAGTCTGCTTGCTGGAGGAGGATGTTCCCCCGCTGGATGGAGATCCGTGGAATGACGCCATCGGGAATCTCTCCTTCAGGCTCGGCATAGATCCGCTGGGCGGCACTGATCCATTTGCGGATACAGTTGTCTGGGGCCCTGCAGCCTGTATCTACAACGCGTATCACCAGGTGCCTGGCGTGGAAGCTGTTGCAGAGGCAGAGACGGTCACCGTCTTCCTGCGCAGTCAGACGCTGTGGGCCTTCAAGCACAACGATGCCTACTGGGATGCGGCTGTGCTGGTCGTCGCCGACGATTCTCCCCCTCCCGAGCCGAATCCTGACCCGGAGCCCGATCCAGAGCCCGATCCAGATCCAGAGCCGACGGACTGGGAGTACCCCGTTATCGATACGGGCAGCAAGATCGGCGTCCATTCAATCTTCACTAACCGGGTTCCCACGTTCTGTACGCGGCTGGAGGATAGTGGGGCTCAGTTTCCCGTCATCAAGGCTGTCGACGACCTGAGTTGGCTGCAACAGGTCAAAGACATCAATCCGGGGGTGATAACGATCGGTCGCTATACGTCCGGGTACGAAGGATGTGGAGAACTTGACGATCCCGACAGCGACATTGACGCGTTGGCGGATGCGCTGCTCGGTCTGATCAAGAACAAGGCCAGCGCTGCCATATTGGACGCGGTCGACTACTGGGAGATCGTCAATGAGCCGGACCCGCCTGGTCCCGAGGGGTATCGGCGGCTGGCACTGCTGATGATGGCCTGCATGGAGAAGGCTGAGGTTGAGGGCCTGAAGCTCGCGCTCTTCGGGCTGAACGCTGGTACGCCAGAATGGGACGAGATGGAGGCGATGGTCGAGACCGGCGTCTTTGGGCGCGCACGGCAGGGCGGCCATATCCTCACGCTTCACGAGGGGACGTTCGATACGCACGATCCCATGACCTACTGGCCGGACTCAATTCCGGGATCTCCGGAGGTAGACGGAGCGGGCCCTCTCCACTTCCGCTATCGGTTCCTGTATCATCTGCTGGAAGAGCGAAGAGAGACAGTTCCCCTGGTTGTGAGTGAATGGTATCTGGGCGATGAGCAATCAGCTACCATCGAGACGATTCTTGATGCTTTGATCTGGTATGATCAGGAGGCGAGCCAGGACTACTACTTCTGGGCAGCCTGCCCCTTTACTCTGGGCCCCACATCGGCCTGGAAACACACCGACTATGAGCGTGTCTACCCCGCTTTGGTTGACCACATGATCGCCATCAAGGAGCGGGAGAACGCCGTATTCACCGGCGAGGAACCGCAGGAACCAGAGGAGCCTGAGGAGCCACAGCTTCCGGATTGTGTCCCGCCGCGGGTGCCCTACCGGCGCAGTTACATTCTGCTGCCGCAGATCAGCGATCCCGTCGAACGGATCGAGTGGCGCACGGCCATGGCCATTGGGTCTTCGGACACTATGGAGACCGTTGGTCACTCGGCTGATGACGCCGGTGTCGGACCTCCGGCCCGCCGCATAACAGTGATCAGCCCTTCACAGCAGCCAGGGGACTTGAAAGCGTGGTACGAGGAGCATTACCCCGGGGCTCTGTATCGCGAGATTGAGGCCGACACGCCCTGGGACGTAGCCATGCATCTTCTACCGGACTTGCGGGAGGATATCGCCATTGGACAGGATGATCCCCGTTGGGGAAACTGCGATTTCGGTGAGGAACCCGCGGGTGGGACGATAGGGGGATACGGAGGCTTGGTCACGGGACTTGCCATGGTCCTGCGCAATATCTATGGGCGGCGATTGACGCCCCTTCACCTGGACGAGTTACTGGTTGCTGCCAGGGCGGCCTACGTCGATGATAACGTCTTGCTATGGAAGGATGCGGTTGGCTTGTTCTCTGCCTTCGATGACAGCATCGAGGATGATCAGCCGCGTGCGTTCGAGGAACTTGAAGCGTTGTGGAACCAGGGTTGGGAGATCATCCTCAGACGCGTGGATGATGAGGGCTCACCAACAGACCACTTTTTCTACCTCGAGCGGGTCGTAGATGACGTGCTCCATGTCATCGACACTCGGGACGGCGAGAGGCGTCAGGGAGGCGATGAGGATTACGTTTCCTCGTTCGCGGGTATCCGAGCGGCGCATCTCAAGCATATGCCTGTCACTCCGTCGTTTGAACGGCTGGCTGGCGACATTAAACTGGAGGACTGCGTGCCTCCGCGGGAACCGTATGACCGCACCTATGTGCTACTACCCCAGATGGATAGCGTGCTTGATCGAATCGAGTGGCGAGTGGCATCTGCTATCGGCTCGTCAGACGCCTTGCAGACCTTCGGGCACTCAGCTGATGACGCCGGCACCGGTCCGCCGAATCGGCGTGTCATTGCCGTCAACCCCGCGTCCTGGGAGGATGACCTGGAGGTCTGGTACAATGAACACTACCAGGGGGCCAGCTACCAGCCGATAGAGGTAGAGACGCCTTGGGAGGTTGCAGTTAGGGTCCTCGCTCCTCTGGAAGAGGACATCGCTCTGGCCCAGAACGATGCGCGCTGGGCCGAGTACGACTTTGGGGAGCATCCCGATGTGGGATCAGAGACCATCGGACGATATGGCTGCTTCCTGACCGGGCTGTCCATGATGCTGCGGAAGGTCTATCGGCGAGACGTCACGCCTCCGATCCTCGACAAGCTGTTGGTGGCCGCTCGATCTGCCTACGTCCGCGACAACCTGATGGCATGGGACGGCGTCGTACCGCTCTTCTCGGTGTTTGATGAAGGAAGGAAGGATAACCAGCCCCGCTCCGCGGGTGCCTTGAAGCAGCTGCTGGACGACGATTGGGAGATCATCCTCAGACGAGCGGATGGCGAGCACTTCGTCTACCTCGAGGACGTTCAGGGCGAGACCTTGCACGTGATCGATACCTGGGATGGCAAGCGCAAGGAAAAGGCTGCCGGGGAGTACATCGGCATCCGAGCTGCCCACGTGAAGGAGGGCGTCGGCCCGCCCACCGCCAGGGTCCTTCTCGGCCTCCACGATGAGGCCGGGGGCGAATGGATGGTGAATCGGGGCATGATCGGTTGCTGTCTCGTCCACGGTCAGGTTCAGCGGCAGGCTGTGCATCTGGATTTTCGGCATCTTCAGGATGCGGGCCTCCTGGTGATTGGTCGTCTCAATTGGGGTTATGCCGACGGCACCGGGACACTTCCACCCCTGCAGGATCGGGATGCTTTCATCGACGCCGTCGTAGAGACCATGCTAACGGCAAAGGGCGTTGACTTCTTCCACGTCGGAAACGAGCCGAACAACCGACAGGAGTGGCCGGGATTCGGGTCCGGCGCTGAGTTTCCGCTCACGCGCGAGTATGTCACCCAACTCTACAATGATGTCTGGCACCGGATCGATGGTGAAGTCAAGATGGGACCTCCGCCCGTCGATCCCTACTACGGGCCGGGATCGAACAACCGTGAGTATTGGACGTACTTGCTGGAGGAGATCGACGGGGCTGACGTGTTATTCCTGCACAGCAAGACCCAGACGAACGATCCAGACGACGTGTGGTCAACGGAGAAGTTCTCTGACTGGCCTCTGGAGTGGCAGTACCTCAACCTACGGACAGTAGAAACCGGGCTCGAGGTCGTTCCCGACAGGTTCCAGGAGCTGCCGGTTTTTGTCTCCGAACTCAACCCCCAGAACCTGGATACCGACGGCGGGGTTGGGTGGAAGCCGGGTAACGATCTATGGGTGCGTCAGGCTGTCAGATACTTTCGCGAGGTACAGCCGGTCACTGGCGTTGTCTTCTATCGCTACGAGGCGGCGGGCGACCAGGCTCCCTTTGGCCTGGAGAACAGGCCCGTCATCCTTGATGCCATCGAGGATGAGGCCGACCTGGCATCCCTGCCACTCCTGGCTGATGTCGGTTGGATGCCGCGTCGTCTTTCTCTGGGCATCTGGAAACGACTCATCACCGTCTGATCGATTGCTGCCTGAAATAAGAAGAAGCCCCCGCAGTGCTTCGCGGGGGCTTCTCCATACCTCTTGCGGCTACTCCTGAGCGAGCAGCTCTACCTCCGTCACCATCACATGGAAGCTGTGGCCGGATGCGTATATCCTGATGCTCTTGATCAACGCGGGTGGTGTGTCGTCCAGTTCCTCCATCAGGTTCCCAGTGCTATACGGCTGCCAGGTCCCGGGCTCCACTCGCTCGTGCCATCCGTGGATGGGCCATCCGTCCGCTGGCTGCCCGATGTAAAGGCCGTGCAGCCACTCACGGTCGTTCCCGTAGATGTCCTTATAGTCCAGGCGAACGATAACGGGACACTCAGAGCCCAGGGTTCCGCAGCCGCCCAGCCCCAGGATGCTTTCGCTGACAATGCGAACAGCCATGTGGAGTTCGAGGGACGAGAAGTCACGCACATCGTAGCCGATCTCTTGTCGGATGCCCACCTCCGCGTGGTTCACGCCGTTCCGGTAGAATTCGGCAACGCGTCGTTCCTCGTTGCCCACTGTCGCAGTGGTAATCTCTACCCTGCCCGAAGGCTGCTTGGGATCGGCTTGCTCACTGTAGCTCTCCCATTCGTCATCGAGCGGCTCTTCAAAGTTGCCGTTCTCCACCAGGTTCCGCGCAGCCGGCAGCGGGCCGTCGATGCTCTGCGTGCCAACGAGAGACCGTTCCCTTGGTCCGAGCAAGAGCGTCTCCCCCCCTTTGTTCGTCACCTCGGCCTCACCGTACCGCACGGTGACCTCCGTCACGGAGTTGATCTTGACCTCATAGCTTCCTTCTCGAAGCGTCACCAAGCCATGGACAGTGTGCACCTCCACCACCGTGGGCCTATCGCTATGTCCAAACACATTGACGCGTGCGCGACCGGTATCCATATCAAGCGACACTCGGTGTGGCGAAGGGCTCGTGGAGAAGCGGGGCGATCTGGCCGACGAGAGGATGATCTCCGTCTCGTCGTAGAGCTGGATCGTCACTATCGGCGCGGCGCCTCTCGACTCCGATGGGTGGATCAACAGCTGTCCAGAGGCACCGTCGGGAGCCGTTATCTTGCTTCCCTCCAGCACATCGTCGGTGTCGTCGGCCACGGAGACCGGCCGCCCTCGGCCGCCTCGGACCACGCTCAGCGGGCCTCTCTGAACCTGGAGGCTGATCTGCTGTGTGCCTTGCGCGTTCCGAACATACCAGCGTGCGCCCAGCGGCGTCATGATCGCAAGCGCGACACAGACGAAGAAGGATCCCAACAACACGACCCAGGCTAGTCTTTCCGGGTTAGTGCTCATAGATATCGCACCCTGAAGCCTTCAAACTCGCCCCTGGGGCTCGCCCAATTGACGTTGACCTTTTCCACCCTCGCGGCAGGCGGTCCACGGTGCAGAAAATCGACAAAATCCTCAATGTCTGGATGGTCACCCTCCACAATTGTTTCCACTGTACCATCCCTGCGATTTGCCACCCAGCCAACCAATCCAAGGCGCCTGGCCGTGCGCGTCGTGTAGTAGCGGAAGTTGACCCCCTGTACGCGTCCATGGACAATAGCATGCATTCGAGCGCGTGACTCTGAATTGTCTGTCATCATGTGAGTCCTCCTCCTGCTGCTATCAGCTACAGTGTGCCCAGAAATCGCGGCCTTCGTCTGTCGAAACGATGGAGGCCGGCCTTGCTGGCCTCTCGCACAGCCTCGCTGTATTCCTCCGCCGTAATGGGCCTGTCCAAAGGCGGGAGGTCGTGAGCGTTGTAGCAGGGGCGGTACTGATCCATAATGTTGATGTAGGTGTCTTTCGACACCTCATCGGCTAAGAAGGCCGCTATCTCCCCTGTCCCTGCTAATCCACCGGGCAGGACGAGATGGCGCACCAATAATCCCCGCAGCGCGATGTCCCGGCTGTCCATCACCAGGTCGCCCACCTGAGTGTGCATTTCCTTGACCGCGGCCTGGTTGACCTGCGGGTAGCTGCTGATCCCCGAGTACCTTAGCCCGACGGCAGCGTCAGCGTACTTTATGTCAGGCATGTAGATGTCAACCACACCCTCCAGCAGGTGCAGCGCTGCAAGCGATTCGTATCCCCCTGTGTTCCACACCAGGGGAAGTCGGAGCCCGGCCTCGGCAGCCCTCAGCACGGCTTCCAGGATCGGTGCGACCACGTGCGTGGGTGACACCAGATTGATGTTGTGGCAACCTCTCCCCTGGAGGGAGAGCATCATGTGAGCCAATTCCTCGGGATCTATCACATCGCCCCGTCCCTGTTGGCTGATGTCGTAGTTTTGACAGTACTGACAGCTCAGATTGCACCACGCGAAGAAGATCGTCCCTGACCCCCGTTGCCCTCGTAGTGGATCCTCCTCGCCGAAGTGAGGCCCGTAGCTCGCGACTTTGGGGCGGCGCCCCGTGTTGCAGGCGCCCATTTCCACCGTGCGGTCCACGCTGCACTGCCGACCGCATAGATCACAGTCGTGCAGGTGCTCGTAAGCGGCCTCCACCCGCTGCTCAAGCTCCCCCGAGCGATAAAGGGGCAGGTAAGCAGCTTCAAAACCTCGCTTCTTTACCATCTCACGGGCAGCCTTTGTGTGCGCCAGGTCCGGTCACGGTACTGCACATAGCCATTCTTTCGGCCAAACTGGTATACCTGCCAGGTCACCTCCACGTCCCGTCGACAGTAGTCGATCACCTTCTCGATCTGACCCTGGCGAAACCAGCGTACGGCCTGGATGCCGTCGGCACTCTTCCCCTGGCCCAACGTCGCTGCGGCAACATCGTCCAGCTTGACGCGTCGCCCCAGTGCACGATGAATCACGTCCAGCATGTCCACCGTCGGTACATCCAGGAGTGGATCCGGAGTATAAGGGCGCAGAACCTCATAGTCGAACCGCAGCAGGTTGTACCCTATCACGCGATCAGCCTTGCGCAGTGCCGCGACCAGAAGCTGCGCGTCTTCCTCCAAATATGTCCGGTAGACGTTCTCCCCGGGGCTATAGGTCACACCCACCGCCAGCTTCATGTCCCGAATGCGACTCCAGCCCCCGACCTCATTCGCCAGATACTGCGTCTCCAGATCCAGCACTATCACGTCATTCATAGAGCTGACTCTTCCTTCCTTGGCTGCACAACAGCCGGCCTATCTCTCCCGGCGACGGCGGAATCTACCGATCATTGGCACCACCAGGAGCATGCTGAGTAGCCACAGCCCCACCCAGACACCGATCTGGTCCAGGACCACTAGCCATCTGGCCTCTGGTTCCAGGCTCACACGCCAGTCACTCTCCAGCTTGTTGAACGTGATGTCCAGGGCCTCTTCGACTCCGCTAGTGCAGCTGGCGCCGTCAGCGTACGCGGACAGAAGCCGGCGTATGCCCTCCGCTCCGTAAGCCTCCCGAGTGTATGCCACCACGCTAGCGCTCTGTGCGTAGGACAGGATGGCGATCTGCGGATCTGGGGAGAACGGCACACAGAGCTCCTGCAACGACAGGAGCTCTCCCTCTTTTCGGGCTTCCTCCAATGCCATCGCGTACTCGGGCGTGGGTAATCGCTCATTTGCCGTGGCAAGTCCCTCATTCAGCCAGTCGGGGACGTGTCGGTAGCCTTCTGGCGTGACAAGTGCATAGACAATGAGATGGGTGATCTCATGCGGCAGATACCGCTTCATCCGAGAGGTGTATCCTTGCACCGGCGGCACGGCGATGACCACCACGCCCAACTCCGGGCGCGCTTGTCCGCCAACCCACTCTCTTCCAGTGAGCACCATTGCTCCCTCAAGGTTGGCCTCTGAATCGTAGATGAACACATCGAGAGGATCTGGGATCGGGCCGCGCAGCTCAGCGGCGATATCCCCGACGCTTGCCTGAGCGACGTCAAGCGCTGTCTGGGCGAAGGCGGGATCTCCCTGACCTGCCACCCAGTGGATTCTGATTCCCGAGCTCTCCAGCAGCTCCCAGCTGAAGCGGTTATCCCTGTACTTGAACTGTTTGGGCGCCGTCTTCAGCTGATTGCCGGACAGGTCCTCAATCTGCCACCAGAACGCAATGTCCGCAAACGGAGACAGGGGATACTTCTCTGCATCGTGGACATGCGCCACACTGATCTTCCCTGAGCGGTCTTCGAGGGATATTCTCCGCTTCTCGGTCTCCTGGTCGCTGGTGGCACGAAAGAAGAGATACACCTCAGATATCTCGGCGTCTGACGAAGCTTCCAGCGTAAACGTGACTTGCTGGGCAAAGCTGTATTCAACGCTGTTCTCCGTGACCCGTATGCCACCTGCCGAGACGCAGAGGGGAAGGAAAAGAGAGATGAAGACTGATGCGAGGAGCGTGACGACGATCGAGGATAAGCGTGCTTGGCGCACAGATTATCTACCTACCAATAGGATTCTTCCGGCAGGTCGGCGAAGATGTCGTCCAAGTCGCCGTGCAAGAACTCGAGTTCTTCGAGGGCGACCTCGGCAGCGGATCGGAGGGCCTCGTCGCTCTCGTGACAGTAGTGCTCAAGAATCTCACGCGCCTTATCGCCTCCGATCTGGCCCAGGGCCCATATGGCAGCCTGCTGGACCTCTGCGTCCGCGTCCTCCGTCAGTTCATGAAGCATCGACACGGATTCGCGGAGTTGTAGTTCCCCGCAGGCTCGAGCAGCTTCGTAGCGCATCTCTGGGTTGATGCTGAACAGCTCCTGCTTCACCTCTTCTTCCCAGCGGTTGTCGGCGCTCCGTCCCATCGCGAAGACGGCACTGACGCGCAGTTTCTCTTGAGCAGACGTGTAGGCTTCGCGGATCGAGGCGATCACGGTCTCGTCACAGATGTAGGCCAACGATTCCAGGGCACGTCGTTGTACCTCAGGTTCCTCATCGTGCGCTTGATAGGCTTCCAGAAGGGTCTCATAGGCCAATCTGCAAGGCCGGGGGCGGATCTGTTCCAGTTCGCCAAGCAGGATGAAACGGCCCAGGGACTTCGCCGCAGCTGCTCGCACCTTCGCCGATGTGTCTCCTTGCACGCGCTCAGCCAGTCGCGGGACAAGCCGCGCGTCTTCATCCTCCCAAAGCCCCTCAACGGCGACCGCTCGCACGTCCGCGCTCTCATCATGTAACGCGATGCGGAAGACCGCGCCGAAATTGAGGGTGAAGTCGGCTTCTGCCATCTCCACCAGCTGCGATGTCAGCTCCAGACGCAGTCCTGATGGCAGCTCTGACCATATCTTTCTCACCTGCCCTGCCTGCTCCGCGTCCAGATTGGAGAGGAAGTACAGGGTGGCCTGATCCGGCTTTCTGCCGCCCTCGAGTAGTTTGTCCAGCAGGATGTCTAGAGGTGTACCCATGCTGTTCGCTGTCGTGCTCACTTCAGAAGTGACCATGGGATAATGGGATTGATCAAGTCTTGCACCATGATCAGGACCATCAACCCGACCAGAATGAGCATGCCGATGAAGTGAACGATCGCCTCTCGCTCAGGGGAGACTCGCTGACCTCGGATGGCCTCGATGAGGACGAAGAGAATCCGCCCCCCATCGAGAGCCGGGAGTGGGAGGAGATTAGTCAAGCCCAGGGCGAGGCTGATGAGCGCCGCCGTCTGGAGGGCCGGGAAGGCCAATCTCCATTCCACGCTCTGCTGGAGTGAGAACGTCATGATCTGGCTGATGCCGACAAGGCTTGTCGGTCGTGCCTCCTGCGAGCTGACGTCGCCCCTTATCAACATGGCAGGTAGTTCTAATGTCCGTCGTGCGATCAACAGGAGATCACTGACACTGGCTCGCAAGGCTTCTGGCAAGGAATAGCGCTGGAGCTCGCTCCGATCTGGCCAGGGTGCCATCATGATGCCCAGGTATCCCTCTCCCTCACGGCGGTCCGGTGTGGCTTGCAGCGTCAGATCCTCGCCATCACGCCTGATCTGCAGTTGGATCGTCTCCCTCGGGGCATCGACGATAAGCCTGCGCAGTTCGTCCAGGCCCTCATCAATACGCTCGCCGTCGGCAGATAACACCAGGTCCCCGGATTGCAGTCCTGCCTCCTGAGCAGCCGTGCCTGGTTCGACCTGGGTGACCTTGACGTGCCACCGATCGGGAAAGCCGCTGGTGTATGCACCGACGAGGAGCATGATCGCTGCAACGATGTTTGTCGCTGGTCCTGCGGCCATGACGGCCATCCGCCAACCCTTGGATTGCGCCGCCAGGCTGCGAGGATCCGATGGATCTTCCTCACCAGTCATTCGTACGAACGCACCCATCGGTAGCACATTGAGGCTGTACAGTGTCCCTCGCTCCAATTCGGTCACCGCGCCCTGTATCTGTGTGGTGCCGCCGGGGCGGTCCTGCTTCCAGCTTCCGCGCTTCTCTTCGGATGTCAGGTTCCTGACCTTCCTGAGAACGTACGTCCCATCATCACGCTGTCTTGTTGTCGCATCGATCCAGCTGCCCTCTTCGAGGGTCGACGGTAGGTTGAACCCGCGTGGAATCTCAACCCGCGTTTGTCCGATTCTGAGGCTCCCCTTCCCTCGCCAGAGGCCCAGAAGCCGGGGCGGAAAGCCAAAGCCGAACTCTTCGACACGAACACCGGCCAGCTTTGCCAGTATGAAATGCGCCAGCTCGTGAATCAAGAGGAGCGGTCCCAGCATCACGATCACGGTCCCGACCAGCCAGAATGCGATGTTCATCCAGTTCATAAGTCTCTCAGTGAAAGAAACGGGCGTCGTCGCGCCCGCCATGTCCAAATCCTCATCTATCGTAGCTACCAGGCGACGTCTACGTCCGATTTGCCTTGCTACACCCTGCCGAATTATACCTTTATGGTGTCAAAATCGCAACACCATTGTCAGGGACGGGAATCCTGTGCCCCGCTGACAGCCCGTCCCCGGAGGGCGCTTCGGCAGGGCATGGGGAACGCCACCGCAATGACGTCGTGCCTGTACTCGGCAAGTCCGCGCATTGTCCCGACTGCCCTCGATCTCTCCATCGCATCCACGCCGCGGTTGGTCTCAGAATCTCCATCTTGACTCGGGCCGGGTCGCCATCTCCGTCAAGCCCGGGGCCTTGTAAGAACGCCTGTGAGGGCTCGTTGATCTCCCATCGAAAGTGATAGCCGAAACGTTGCTCCCCCGGGATACTGGACAAACGCGCAGTTGTGTGCTAGACTCTTCCGAACATGCACCGGGCCAATCGCGATTGCTCTGACCACCTTCTCTTCCTTGTCGCGGTTCAAGCTCTGTATGGTCCAAATCGCTCACTGGGTAATCGAAGCTAGCCTCACGATCCCTTTGGAGCCTGCCTCCTACCGACGTGCATCCAGTGGGTGAGAAAGCATGATGAGTTCTCTGTCAATCCGGATTCACAGTCAAGTCGAGAGCGGCGTCTACGGCTGAGGCATCGTCCTTGCCTCGGGGTGCGCCGCAAGCCAGTGCCTGTGTCAGTCAAGGAGAGGTGAGCATGGACGAGAAGCCGACCGTGCAGATGGACGCATATGGGGAAGAGAAGGCCCGTGGCGGTGCCGCGGATTCACCCCCGACCGTACCCATCGATGATCTGTTCCAGGAACCAGAGTGGCCGCCAGCAGGAGGTGAACAGACCCCACCACGCTTCGGCCCTCCTCCGCCGCCTCGGGATGTCCCATCGGACCCCTCCGGGAAAACCGTCATCATGGGGCCCGAAACGACAGCCTCACTCCTTGCCTGGCTGGCCGTGGTCCAGGGCCCCGGGGCACCCCGGGGTCGTGTCTTCACCCTGGAGCGAGAGACCGTGATTGGACGGAAATCAGGCCAGGTTGTCTTGAGCAACGATGGCTATGTCTCGGGACAGCATGCAAAGATACGGCTGGAAGCGAGTAACGCCGGTGAGAAGAAGCAGTCGTTTGTCCTCTATGACCTCGTCAGCGCGAACGGGACCTTTGCCGGCGAGCGTGAGGATTATCGGGACAATAAAGTCCACCGGCATCACCTGAAGGACGGGGACTTCATCCTCGTTGGCGAGACTACACTGGTCTTCAAACAGGTGGAACTCGGGGACAGGCCGTAACCCCGCTATCTGCTCGAAGGAGGTTGCTCATGTCTGGACGGCGCTTGTCTCGAGTCTACAGGATTGTAGTGAGACGGTGGGTACGAGTCGTGCTCAGCCTGCTTTTGTTTGGGTGTGCTTTCTTATCGGGCCATCATCGGGCGGATGCCCAGGCCACCGACATCACGGTCACCGTTGAGGAAGTGGAGACGGCGACCGTTCCCACCGTCCGCGTGCACGTGAGCGTCCGAGATCAGAACGGTGTGCCCATTCAGGATCTCACGGCAGAGAGCTTCGAAGTCGTGGAGGATGGCGCCGCGGTGTTCGTGCCGACCACAGTTGAAGCCGAGGCGAAACCGGACGCGCAGGTCTCCTTGGCCATTGTGATCGACCTCTATCGAACCCTCAAGGGTGAGCCCGTGGAATCGGCCCAACAGGCCACCCAGGACCTGCTCACTGATCTTCTCAATGAACCGAATGACCCGGATCGAGCGGCGTTCGTTGGCGTGCGCCAGGGCGTGACGACGGATCCCTCTGAGATCGACGAAGCGTACGAGGTACCCTTCACCAACGACCGCAACAAACTACTGAACGTCATCAACTTCCTTCACGAGCGGATCCAGAGCACCGGGCCAGGTACACCTCTGTACGATGCGGTGATCAAAGCAATCCGCATGGCGGAGGCCTCGGAGCCAATAGCGCACCGTGCCGTGATTGTCATGACGGACGGTGAGGATCGAGGCAGCATCAGCACGGACAGCGACACCATCCAGCGGGCTTCCAGCGCGCGCACGCCTGTGTTTGCTGTCGGCCTGAGCAACAGCGGCTTGGATGAGGGGTATTTGAGACGTCTTGCCGAGAACACCGGTGGCACGTACCAGACCGCGGAGACGCCCGACGATTTCTCATCGCTCTTTTCCAACGTGCTGACCACGCTGCGCACCCAGTATGTGCTGACCTACGAATCCGGATTGCCCCGAGACGGGCAGCCGCACAGCGTGATGGTAAGGGTGCGCACGCCCACACAGCTGGAGGGTTTCGACGAGTACCGCGTGACGATGCCTGGGGGCATTGCGGCGGAAGAGGAAGCCGAGGAGGCCGTGCCAACGGCCGAAGGTCCGGCTTCCGATGAAGGCGGTGAGACAGAGCCAGCTCCAGGAGAGGAAGGAGAGCCCACATCAGCCATGGATTGGATACAGGACAACTTATTGATCGTTGGACTAGCTGCCGGAGCCGCCTTGCTGTTGCTCCTTGTGGTAGTCATCGTGGCCGTCATCATCATCCGTAGGAGGGGTTCGGGGGTAGAGGCCGGTGCCTCAGACTGGGAGGTTCCCTCTTATCCACCGCCCGACGGGCTTGGGTTTGACGCTGAGCCCTGGGAAGGCGTTGCCGGCACCGACGACATGGCGTTCGAATCGGGGGGCACAGCGCCGGGACCGTCGCCAACCGTCATGGACGGGGAACAGGGATTTGGCGTCGGCCCGGTTCCGCAATACGAAGAACCCGCGTCGGCACCGCCCCCCTTTCCACAGCCTGCGTTCCAGGCGTCGTCTGCCGATAAGACTCGCATTCTTGACAGCCGGCCGAAGCTGTCCACTGTCGGGCTCCTTATCGATCGAGATAGCCCGGACCAACGATTGGATGTGGCCAAGCCGGTGGTGTCCATAGGCCGCTCACAGGAAAGTGACGTGGTCGTTGATCACAACACAGTCTCTCGCCAGCACGCGGTCATAAAGCTGGAGGCCGGCCAATTCAGGCTCTACGACGTGGGCAGCACGAACGGCACATTCATTGGCGACACGCGAATCCACGAACCGGTCGTCCTTGAGGACGGAACTGTCGTCACGTTCGGAGAGAAGGCCTTTGTCTTCAAGGTGATCTCCCTCGGCGCCTAGGACCGTATTCATCACTTCGGGGGATGGGACCTGCACGACGTTCGTCGTCCCCGGCACCCCGACTGAACGGGGATCTTGGGTGTTCCCGGGTGCCCTCTATCTCGGGGCCTGGATAGGCAGGACACTTACCAGACGAACTTGAGGCGGTATGCGCCTGCCTGGATCTGAACAGGCAGTAGGAGGACAAGCTGATGACGGGAGATTACGGGCTGAGAATCACGCAGTCTGATGGGCGAATCAGGCGCCACGCCTTGTCGGGATCAGGGCTGTGCATCGGACGATCTCAAGGGAATGACGTGGTAGTGGACGACCCCAGAGTCTCCGGGCGGCACGCGCGCCTGCAGGTGCGCGGTACTGCTGTTGAGCTCATTGATGTCGGCTCCTCGAACGGCACCTTTGTGAATGGTCAGCGAATCCGACCACACAGCCCGCATCCGCTCAGTCCTGGTGACACCGTGCGGCTCGGCGACACCGTCCTGCAACTCGAACGGCGGAGCTCCGAGGGGCAGACAGCGGCCCCGGTCAGGGCGAGCGCCCCTGGCGGCGAGATGAAGCCCACCGGACTCGTCCTCCAAACCCATATTGCCGGTCGTGTCGATGAAATACCTATCCGGAAGACTGAGCTTACCCTTGGACGGGCCGACGACAACGACGTGATCCTGGAAAACCAGCGAGTCTCAAGCCATCACGCCCGTCTCTCCTTCGAGCGGGGGCGAATGGAGGTGATGGATCTCGGCTCACTCAATGGCACACAGCTAAACGGGCAGCCCTTGCCGAACCGGCAGGCCGTGCCGTTTCGGGCGGGAGACTGCATCCAGATTGCGCAGCACACCTTTGCGGTCCGTCCCGCCACATCAGAACTGCCAGCCCCACTGCCGCTCGCTGGTCAAGTGCGCCTGTTGCCCACGGCGCCAGCAGGTGTGATCGTCCACGCAGCGGGGAAGCAGACCCGGCACGCCATCGACAGGCCGACACTGACGCTGGGGCGTTCGTCAGAGAACGACATTGTGATCTCATCGCCGACGGTCTCCGGTCGCCACGCTCGGATCCAGCGGTCCGACGACGACGTCTGGATAGTCGACCTCGAGAGTCGGAATGGCTTGCTCTTCGGAGGAAAACGCGTGCCCCGCAAGACGCTCAATGACGCTGATGTGCTCTACCTGGGGCGGGACGTGGCCCTCGAGTTCCGCGAGCATATGGGCTTTCAACCTGTGGTGTCCCGGCCTTCGCTCCCTCCTGCGCAGACCCTGCGTCTCACCACCGACACCATAACCATCGGGCGTGCCAAGGACAACACGATGGTGGTCGACCACCCCCAGGTAAGCCGCTACCACGCGCTTGTCGAACGGCTGGGCATGCGGACGCGGGTGAAGGATCTCAAGAGCTCCAACGGCGTCTTTGTCAACGGAAAGCGGATAGAGGAGGAAACCTGGGTCCAGAAGGGAGATGAGATCCGCGTTGGCCCGTTCCGCCTGCGGGTGGGAGAGAATGTCCTGGAGCGGATGACCGAAGAAGGATTGCGGATAGACGCGCTGAGACTGCAGAAATGGGTCACGCCAAAACTCAATTTGCTGGAGGATATCTCTCTTTCCATCTACCCTCAGGAGTTCGTGGCATTGGTCGGTCTGAGCGGGGCCGGCAAGTCCACGCTCATGGACGCCCTCAACGGCTTCCGTCCGGCCACCCACGGGGCCGTCTTTGTCAACGATGTCAACCTCTACCAGAAGTTCGACATGTTCCGCAACGACATGGGGTACGTGCCGCAGCAGGATATCGTGCACACCCAGCTGACTGTGTACCAGGCCCTGTCCTACGCGGCGCAACTCCGGATGCCGGCGGACACAACGTCCGATGAGCGACATCGCCGCGTCGTGGAGGTGCTCGAGGAGCTGGACCTGAGTGAGCGTGAGGACGTCCCCATCCGGAAACTTTCCGGCGGTCAGCTCAAGCGTGTCTCCATCGGCGTAGAGCTTCTGACCAAGCCGCGCCTATTCTTCCTCGATGAGCCCACCAGCGGCCTTGACCCCGGCACCGAATACAACATGATGCGGCTCCTCAGGAAACTGGCCGACCAGGGACGGACGATTGTCCTTATCACCCATGCCACGAAGAACGTCATGATGTGTGACAAGGTCATTATCCTGGTGCGCGGTGGCTACCTGGCCTACTACGGCCCGCCTGAACAGGCGCTCACCTACTTCGATCAGTTTCGGTCCGATCACGAACGGCGCATCAAGGATATGGAGTTTGATGACATCTACACCATCCTTGAAGATGATGAGCGAGGGACGCCCGAAAAGTGGGCCGAGCGATATCAGCACTCCTCTCAGTATGCGGAGAATGTCGTTGGCAGGCTTCAGGAACGAAAGAGCCAGGCGCCCTCTGCGGATTCCCCCACGGGGGTATCAGCGGGAGATCTCCGGCGGAAGGCCACCAAGAGTGTCTCGGCACTGCGTCAGTTCTTCATCCTTTCCCGTCGCAACCTGCGCATCATGGCCTCGGACAAAGCCACACTGGGCCTCATGCTGGCCCTCGCCCCTCTCCTTTCATTCATGGAGACAGCCGGACGCGGCTTATTCGACCCGGTGACTGGTAAACCCGCGGACATCATTACGACGATGTTTCTGAACGGCCTGATTTCATATCTGGTGGGGGCTTTGACCAGTGTCCGTGAGATCGTGAAGGAGATCGACATATACAAACGAGAACGGGCAATCAACCTGAAGATCGCTCCCTATGTGATGTCGAAGGTCTGGATCGGCTTTGTGCTGGCGCTCTACACGGGTATCGTCTTTGTACTCATCCGTCAAGGATTGATGACCGGTCTCTGGCCCAGTAGCGAGATTGGCTTCCAAACCCTCGGCTGGAGCGGCTTCTTGGCATTCTTTGTCACGTTCACCCTTAGCTCGTTGTCAGGATACTTGATGGGGCTCTTCATTTCCGCCGCGTCGCCGAACCAGAACATGGCCATCCTGCTGGTGATCATTGCACTGGTGCCGCAGTTCCTCCTGGCTGGTGGCATGATGCCCCTGGACATGTTGGGGAAGGGCGGGGAGATCGTCAGCTGGGGCGTCTCGAACCGCTGGGGGTTTGAAGCCGGTGTGAACATCACGGGGTTTGGTAAACCGCTGGAGGAGGATCCCTGCTGGGACAACCTCCCCAAAGAGGGAGAAGGCGGGGAGATGGGGTGGAATGACTACCTGCAACTCACCAATGAGGAGAAGGCGGCGGCAGGCTGCACGTGCATGGGGGCGGAGATCTTCACCGGCCCATGCAGGAAGTTCCCGGGCATCATGAACGATGACTACTACACGGCGGACGCGAAACAGGCATTGGCCCAGCCAGAGCCAGTGAAGCCCCAGCAGCCGACGCCGTACCCGACGTTCACGCCGTATCCCACCCCAACGCCGCTTCCCACGCCGTCCAATCCTGCCGATTTCGGCGCGTACATGGACGATATGCAGACCCAGGGAGATGCCTATCAGGACCGGCGAGAAGAGCAGGGAGAGGCTTATCAGGACATACGGGAGGCTCAGGGCGACGACTTCGAGGCCGCGATGGAGGGCTACTCCGACGAGTTCTCTGATTGGCAGCAGACCCGGGAGCAGGCCATCGGTGGCGCCGAGGGGCTGCTCAAGGCCATTTTCGAGACGTACGGGCAAGTGTTCCGCGGACACTACACTCGGAGATGGTTGAACATGATCATGATCATCGCTGTCACGATGGTGCTGATCACTGCCTCTCAGAAGCGCAAGGATGCTGTCTAGGGGATCCCCGGTTCAGTCAACTGGAGCCCCCTGACCAGCCCAAGATGGCGTCCCGCTTCGAAGTCCAAACGGAAAAGAGAAAGCATCGACCCATGAGGAAGCGATTGCTGCTGATCAACCCCGGTCACGTGGTCGATGGGATACGGCGTGCGGGTCCCGCACAGTTCGCCATCCCGCCGCTCAACCTGGGCTACGTCGCCGCGGTGACGCCCGGCGAGTGGACCGTTCGCATCATCGACGAGAACCTGGAGGCGGAGGATGGCACCGAGTGGCAGCCAGATCTGGTGGGCATCACCACGCTGACGCCCAGCGCCCCGCGGGCCTATGCGCTGGCTGCTCGCTACCGGGCACAGGGGGCAACTGTCGTGCTGGGCGGCATCCATGCCTCGGTCTGTCCCTCCGAGGCCGCGGAATACGCGGATAGCGTGGTCGTCGGCGAGGCTGAGCCTGTCTGGCCGCAGATCATCGCAGATTTCGAGGCTGGACGTCTGCTTCCACGCTATGAAAGCGCACAACTGCCGCTGGACAGGTTGCCGATCCCACGGCGTGATCTCTACCCGGGGAAGTATTTCGTCGAGATGGTGATTACTTCCAAGGGGTGCACGAACACGTGCGATTTCTGCTCTGTCTGGCGCTTCTGTGGTCGTCGCTATCGCGCGCGCCCTGTGGATGATGTCGTGGACGAGTTGGCGACGCTGCCCGCGCGCAAGTTGGTTTTCTTCGCCGATGATAATCTGACCCTGAATCGGCGCCGGGTCATCTCTCTCTGTCGCCGGATGGTCGAGCGAGGGGTCCGTCGCCGTTATGCAATCCAGGGGACCATTGGCCTCGGCGAGGATGAGGAGCTGTTGACCTGGCTCAAGCGGAGCGGCTGCGTGTTTGTCTTCGTGGGGATCGAATCCTTAAACGAGCGCTCGCTATCAGCGATTGCCAAACCCGACTTGCTCCGGCTGGGGCCGGCAGGGTGTCAGAAGAGCATCGCCCGGATTCATGCCCACGGGATGGCTGTCTTCGGCAGCTTCATCCTGGGACTGGATGGAGACATAGCCTCATTCGAGCGCATCCTGCCCTTCAGTCTCGCGGCCCAGATCGACTGCACATTGGTGAATCTGTTGAATCCGCTGCCGGGCACCACACTCTGGGATCGACTCTCGGAGCAGGGGCGACTCCTGTACACGGATTTCCCTGCCGACTATGCCCTGTACGTCCAGGACAACGTCTGTTTCCGTCCTCTGGGCATGACGCCCCACGAGCTCCAGGAGCGGACACGCGCTCTTGTTGCCAGCCTCACCAGGCTACCTGTCACGCTGCGGCGCGCCGTATCCACGTGGCGCAACACGCGCGATCCATTCGCCACGTTCGTAGCCCTCAGCTGGAACTGGCGCACATTCCATTCCCTGCGCAGCTTTCCACTGCGAGACGTTGGGCGTGGGCCCACTGTCTCTCCGGAGTCAGACCATGTGCAGGCGCTGGCTGGGAGTGGAGTCGTCTCCGGAGGGTTCAGATAGACAGCCCGGGTCGCCCGTCGGGAGAAATCTGTCTGCAGGAGGAGGGACCCGCCATCAACCGGGCGAAGAGGCGCGGAGGATTTGCACCGACTCACGGACAATTAGCCGTCGCTGTGGCGTCGCTCTGAGAGGCCGCTGGGACGGACATCAGTTACAGGAAGAAACCGAAAGTGCACCAGCTTGAAGTCGGGCCAAGGTGAAGCGAGGGAGTCAAGGAATGGATCTCGAAGGGAAGAAACTGGGCCAGTACCAGATCATTGAGGAGTTGGGGCGCGGCGGCATGGCCGTCGTGTATAAAGCCTATCAGCCGGCCTTGAACCGTTTCGTGGCGATCAAGGTGCTGCCACCCCAATTCGCTTTCGACGATGAGTTTGTGCAACGTTTCCTTCGGGAAGCTCGCTCGGCGGCGGCCCTCCACCATCCGAACATCATGACGATCCACGACATCAGTCACCAGGATGGGTTCTACTTCATTGTGATGGAGTTCGTCGAGGGCAAGACGCTGGATCGGCTGGTGGCCGAGAGTGGACGGTTGCCGCTCCCCCGCATTCAGCGCATCATTTCTCAGGTGGTCGCTGCATTGGAGCACGCTCACCAGCGGGGACTCATCCACCGGGACATCAAACCGACCAACATCATGGTCGACGAGCAGCGGGACGATCACGTCACTCTGATGGACTTCGGACTGGTCCGGGCAGCCGAGGACAGCAGCCTGACAAAGACGGGCACCATTGTGGGGACGCCGGAGTATATGTCCCCCGAGCAGGCCGAGGGAGAGGAGATCGATCAGAGGACCGACATCTACTCGTTGGGCGTCGTGCTGTTCAAAACACTGACCGGCAGGGTTCCCTTCAGCCGATCCACGCCTCACGCGGTGCTCATTGCTCACATGACGCAGGAGCCACCCTCTATCAGCAGCATCAGCCCCGGGCTCCCCGCGCCCCTGGAAGCGGTGGTCCGCAAGGCGCTCGCCAAGGACCGCGACAAGCGCTACTCGCGCGCCAGCGAGCTGTCTCGGGATCTGGACATCGCGCTGCGCGGCGAGATGCCGCCCGGGATGAAGAAACGAGCGCGTCCCAGGCCAGCCGCACCGCCGGCCCCGGAACCGACCGTGGTCACGCAGAAGCCACCCGCGAAGACGGGCGTGAAAGGCTGGATGTGGGGCCTTGGGGCTGCGGCTCTTCTGCTGCTACTGACGGTGTGTGGTGTAGCCGCGTTCGCGCTGGGGGTGGTGCCCTTTGGGGCGTCCGGATCCCCCTCCCCAACGCCGACTGCCACGCCCGATCTCCCCTCGCCTACCCTGACGGCGACGGAGGAGATCGAGCCCACGGCCACCTCGACGCCGCGGCCGTCACCGACCGGTGAGGCCTCTTTGACGCCGGAGCCGTCGCCATCGCCGTCGCCTCGCCCCTCAGCGACCGCTGAACCGACGGCGACCTCGACGCCTACGGTGCGCCCGACGGCTACCAGTGCATCTGCGGCGACGACGCAACCGACCGCAGCGCCTCAGGAGACGGCACCGCCTCAGTCTACAATGCCTAACCTGGTCGAACCGGCTCAGGGGGGGACCTACAAGAGCCCCCTCACGTTCCAATGGAATGGCTCTTTGGCTGCCGGGCAGTCCTATCAAGTCACGGCCATTCACCGGGGCAGCGGACAGGCTGTTCAGAGCGGGCTGCTGAGCACCTCTAGCTGGGTGACGGACCTGCCGGGGGACAAGGTGGGCGAATGGGCGTGGACCGTCTCCGTGGTCCAGGGCGGGAGTGCTGTGACTACGTCTCCTGAGCACTTCTTCTGGTTCGATCCCTTTGGAGGGGGCGGTGATGATGGCGGTGGCGGTGATGATGGCGGCGGCAACGGCGATGGCAAGAATACGCCGGCGCCTCCGTAGGTCGGAGACGAGAGTTTGATCGCCGGTGCGTCGTAGCCGGATTTCCGGACGAAGCCGATGCCCCGGCAGATACAAGACAGGCCTGGAGCAGAAGTGTAGCAAGGCGGATGTTCTGAAAGGACAGTCTGTGATGAGGAAACGCGCGCTGGCGCTCGGATTTTCTGTGATACTGGTGGTCCTGGTGGTGGTCTCGACGGGATCCGCGGGAGACTCACGTGACCCCTTCCCGGACGGGACGGCCCCGCCTACGGTCACGCAGCTAATCACACTTGCGGAACAACTGCGCGTAGTGCCTTCGATTGACCGGGGACTGCTTCAGGCGCTACCGTCAGCGGGGTCCCGTGAGGGACAGCAGCGCAGCGGTGATGTCTATTCCCAGCTGGTCAACACGCCGGCGCCGCCGACAGGATCGACCGGCGTGTCTCCATCGGCGGGCCGGGACCAAGGATCAGCCCTCAGTCAAGTCTCGCCGACGATCTCGATCCGCCCCCCCGAGGCGCAGTCTCCGGCCGGGTCTTCGGAGGAGGATATCAGAGCGGACGCGGCGCACGGCTCTCGAGATCAGGACTTTGCACGCCTGTTGCGGGAAGCCGGTGCCCGCGTCGAAATCGCAGAGCCGGAGTTCGAGCCCGCTGGCGGCCCCTCAGCTCAGTCCCCATCGGCGACCTGCGTGAACGTACTCTTGAACCCGCAGATGGACGTGGTGGAGTTCGGGGATGGCACGGGCTCCATAGAGCACTGGTCGATCCTGTATCAAGCCGTGTGCTATGATCCCGGGACGTATTCTTCGGCCAATCACTCTGTCGTCCTTAGCGACGGACCGTGTAGCGGCAACCCGGACGAAACCTATCGGTACAACGACTTCTACGAGGATTGGATGGAATACGACTCCTTTGGACAGGGTTTCCAGGCCCCTAATGGTCTGACGTATGTCTACTTCTCCTATATGAAAGCATCTGCTGACGTAAACGAGGATGATTGGGCCGGGTCTCAGCTGTGGACAGTGGACAGTGAGGGATACCTGGACGAGTACGTCGTCGGCTTCTTTGTCGGTGAGAGTCCGGGCGTGTGGGATGACGGATGGTGGGACCTGACGCAGGCTGAAGATGCCCAACGCCTGGCTGATCTCTCCGGGAAGACTCTGGCCCTCGTGTTCTATCTCTGGGGTGATGACCTGGCACCGAATGAGTGGCTCTGGCTCGATGATGCCCAGCTGCAGCTCTGCTACGAGAGAGGCACCAACACCGTCTACTTGCCGGTCGTTGCCAAGCGCCAGGGAGAGTCCTCAGGGCCCACCTGCGCACCACGAGAGCCCGACGACGTCAATCACCAGGGTGCGACCACTGTGGGGGCGACGTGTGCTGGATCCTTCAGCAACTTTGATGAGAAGGACTACTATTCCCTCAATCTCGATGGCGCCACGGAAGTGCGCCTCCGCCTGTTCAACCTGCCTTCCGGCACGAACTGGGATGCCATGATCTACGAAGACGTCGGAGGCTACCCGCTTGCTTGCCAGATTGGGACGGTGGGAGACCAGGATAAGAGCGCTAACTGCAGCCTGAAAGCCAGCAAGGACTACTTCGTCCTGG
>Ga0207796_1000101_pt1 | contig 35785 bp, 36 predicted proteins | sample Pon1CUnioCityCA_6_FD_187274 | JGI IMG/M metagenome (GOLD analysis project Ga0207796, IMG submission 187274) | Marine sediment microbial community from Union City, CA, USA - Pond 1C Sediment 1 (SPAdes) | ecosystem: Environmental > Aquatic > Marine > Intertidal zone > Salt pond sediment ... | reverse complement strand
GTCCGTTCACCGCGGATGTGCTCTCGTCTGATGTCATAACTTCTTCTTCCACCCTCACTGGTTCAGTCGCGGGTCCAGCGCGTCGCGCAACCCGTCACCCAAGAGGTTGAATCCCAGCACCGTCAGCATGATGGCAATGCCCGGGAAAAAGACCAGGTGCGGTGCGCTAAAGACCTGGTTGCGCTCTGCACCCAGCATCGAGCCCCACTCAGGCATCGGCGGTTGGGCCCCCAGTCCAAGGAACGACAGCGCTGCCGCGTCCAAGATGGCCGTGGCGATGCCCAAGGTCCCCTGGACGATGAGTGGCGTCAGAGCATTGGGCAGGATGCGGTGGAACAGCAACCGTCCCGGGCTGACGCCCAACGCACGGTCAGCTTCCACATAGTCAGTCTCCCGAACCGAGAGAACACTGGCCCGCACGATGCGGGCATACACCGGAATGTAGACGATACCGATGGCCAGAAGCGCGTTGATCAGTCCTGGCCCCAACACCGAGACGATGGCAATGGCCAAGATCAGCGAGGGGAAGGCCAGCAGTACGTCCATGAAACGCATGATGAGATTGTCCAACCAGCCGCCGGCATAGCCCCCGATAGCCCCCAGAACAGTGCCCACGATGATGGCAAAGCCCATTGTCGTAAAGCCGATGAGCAGCGACCATTTGGAGCCATACAGCATCCGGCTGTACAGATCGCGTACGTTGCCGTCCAGGCCCAGGATGTGTTGGGGCTGGTCCTCAGGGCACCCCAGGAGATGGATACAGGGTGGCGTCCGCTTTCTAACCCCCATCGCCACCTCTTCGGGGATGTCTAACATGGGCACGTTTGGATCATGAGTCGCCAGGAAGGGATGGAAGATGGCGATGAATACCAATATGCCCAAGAGTACCATACCCACCACAGCCGAACGTTTGCGAATCAGGTGGCGCAGTGCATCGCGCCATAGGCTGCTGGGTGGCTGTTGAAAGGCTTCATCCGGAGCTGTCAGACTGTCCGCAACCGAAGTATCTTGCATGGTTTTCATCCGCTCTGTCTAGTCCAGCCGTACTCGTGGGTCGAGGTAGGCATACGAAAGGTCAACCAAAAGATTGATGGCCACAAACAGCAAGGCGATCACCAAAGTGAAACCTTCCACAACGCGGTAGTCCCGGCCGGTGATGGCGTCGTACAGGGTGCGACCGATGCCCGACAGGCCAAAGATGGTCTCGGTCAGCACTGCACCGGCCAACAGAATGCCGAACTGCAGACCGATGACCGTGGCCACAGGCAGCATCGCATTGCGCAAGCCATGGCGCATGATCACCGCCCATTCGCGTAGACCCTTGGCCCGCGCCGTACGGATATAGTCCAGGCCCATGACTTCCAGCAGGCTGGAGCGCGTCATGCGGGCAATGATCGACATAGGTATGGTGCCCAGGGCAATGGCCGGCAAGAGCAAGTGTCGCCCGGCATCGCGCAAGGCTTCCCAGTTGAGGGTCAGCAGGGCAGTGATGAGGTGCATGTTGGAAACAAAGTCCAGCACCCCCTTTACAAAGCCGTCCACCTCCCAGCCCCAGGTCACATACAATGGCGCTATGGTCAAGCCAGCCGTCAGCCGGCCGGAAGGCGGGAGGGCCAAAGGCGTATCCTTGGCAAGGACGGCAAAGACGTACTGGAGCATCAGTCCCAGCCAGAAGACAGGCATTGACACGCCGACGTTGGCAATGATCATGGTCCCCACATCCAGCGAAGAGTTATGCCAGTAGGCTGAGACGATGCCCAGGGGAATGCCGACAAGGAGGGCAAAGGTAAGGGCTGCCAGGCTCAACTCGATGGTCACCGGCAGCTTTTCGACCAACATCTCGGTCACGGGCCGGCCCTGGCGGAACGAGTCCCCCAGATCGAATCGGACTAACTCGCCCAGGTAGCGGACAAACTGCGCGGGGATGGGTTGGTCGAGGCCCCGCCGAGCCAGGTAGGCATCGCAAATCTCGTCGGTTGCACGCTCACCCAGGGCCGCCCGGCAGGGATCGCCAGGGATCAGACGTACAAGCGTGAACACAACCAAAACAATGCCCAGGAGCACGGGGATGGCCAAAAGAAGCCTGCGAATGATGTATCCCGTCATAGCGCTTGCCTGACCCCATTCACTTTTCCAGGGCCGGTCAGCTCCCCTGCCGAACCGGCCTCAGGACTAAGGAGGGTGGGGCACCACTTGGGGCTACGCCCCACCCTCCGCCATTAGTATCCTCTAGGGATCTATCGAGAACCCACCACCTGCCGCGCTGCAGTTCGCTTTGCGCTTCACCAGGTAGAAACCGGGCCTCTGACTACGATCCTCGGGTCTATTCCGGAGCGTTTAGGAACGGGCCGAACAGGCCGGGCCAGTAGGTGAACGAACCGTCACGCCCGACGTGCAGCGGGTGTTCGGCATCCCACTGGACCACCCAGGACATGATCACGTCCATAGAGTCCAGATCACTGCCATCGTGGAACTTGACGCCCGGCCGGAGGTAGAAGGTCCAGACCGTCAGATCTTCATTGGCCTCGTAGCTCTCCGCCAAAGATGGCTCCACGGCCGTGCCGCCCACCTCGTAGGCCAGCAACGACTCGTTGATCTGCTCGCAGGCGCGGAGCGATTCGCCATCCGTCTCATCGGCGCAGTAGAGGCCGATCGGCTCGGCATTCTGCATCCAGACCATGGTGTCGCGGCCGCCGGGATCCGTCACCTTGAAGGACTCGTTGCCCAGAGGGCTGGCGTGCGCACCGTCGACGTCGGCCTGCCAGGCAGTCGCCGAACCACCGTGGGCCACCGGGATCATGGGTACGTGCTGCTTGAGCAGATTGTTGGCTTCGCCATAGATCGGATTGCGCTCGGCCTGGACGGACAGCGAGCCAGCCCGGGAAAGCGCATCCCAGATGTCGGGGAAGCCGTCACCGAACTGCGGCGATGCTCCAGAACCAAAGTGGAAGTCCAGGAAGTTGGTGGCATCGGGATAGTCAGCGCCCCAGCCCAGCAGGTGGAAGCCTTCCAGCTCACCCGCGTCGGCGGTGTCGATGAACTCGCCCGACTCCATGACGATGATCTCGGCGTCGATGTTGAGGTTGTTCTTCAACTGGGCCTGGATGTCCTGAGCCACTAGGCCGGGCTCCGGCAGGTAGCTGCGGAAGACGTCGCGGTAGTTTATGAACGTGGAGAAGCCATCGGGGTATCCCGCTTCGGCCAACAGCGCCCTGGCTGCGTCCACGTCGTACTCGTACCACTCGTCCCCTTCGCAGCCGCCGGGGATAGCGCACGGCGTAAAGTGAGAGGCCACAGTCGAGCCTCCCGGATAGAAGTTATCCACGATGCGCTGGCGGTCGATGCCCATGGCCACCGCCTGGCGCACTTTTTCGTCGTCAAAGGGCGGGAAGAAGTTGTTCATGCCCAGGTAGAAGATGTTGAGCGCTTCGCGGGGAATGAGGTTCAGGTTGGCATCAGCCTCGATCGTCGCAAAGTCGTCGGGGCTGGGGTTGTCGATACCGTCCACCGAGCCGGCCTGCAACTCGACCAGGCGCTGCGCGCCCTCGGTGCTCCAGCGGAAGACCACTGTGTCAGCGATACCCGGCTCGCCCCAATAGTCGGGATTCTTGGCCAGGATCAACTGCTCGCCACGGCGCCACTCCTGCATCGTGTAGGGGCCGGTGCCAATGGGGTTGTCCACCAGATCGCCGCCGCCGCCAGTCGCCTCCAGGTAGTCGGAGCTCTGGACTGCAAAAGCCGAGAAGGCCGCCTTGGAGGGGAAAGCTACGTCAGGCGCGCAGAGCGTAAAGCGCACCGTCAGATCGTCTACCGCCTCCATCTTGAGGAATTCGCCACCATAGTCGCAGTTGGGGGCCTCATAGACAAAGAGGACCTCTTCTGCCGGGGTTTCACCCTCTTCCGGCGCTACAATAGTGGTGTAGTCAACGCCAAACCACTTCATCGACAGATCCGTGAGTGTGCCGTCGGCATGCATGTCGGCAAAGATCTCGCTGACCTTGGCGACTAGCTTGTCCGAGGGACCGCGGCTCTTGTCGAATGCGGCTACCAGGCCCTCGTAGAAGGCAGGCGTGCCGATCTCCTTGAGCGGTACGCCCTCTTCAATAGCGCCCATGATGGTGGGCTGGGCCGACATTACAGCATCCAAGCGGACGCCGTCGCCCAGCGCCAGGTCCTGAATGGCTTCCTGGTCGGTGGAGTACGCCGTGATCTCGCCAATCGCGGGCGGATCATAGACGATCTCGCCGCTGAGCATGGCCAGGATACCGTTGAGATAGTCCTCGTAGGTTGTGGCTGTGCCCAAACCCAGGTTTGCGTCGGCCAGGTCATCGGGCGAGGTGATGGTGGTGTTGTCCTTATGGACAGCGAAAGAAGCCGGGACATAGTAGTAGGGCTCGCTGAACCAGAGGACCTCGGAGCGCTGCTCGGTGGGTGTCATGGAACCGATGCTGACGTCCCAGCGACCACCCCAGTTGCCACCAGTGATCATATCCCAGTCGGGCGTCTCAAAGGCGATATCGACGCCCATCCGATCAGCGACCTCTTGGGCCACGTTCACGTCAAAGCCGTCCAACTCGCCGTCATCGTTGAGGAAGCTCTGCGGGGCATAGTTGGGGTCGGTGGAGACTACAAGTACGCCAGCCTCCATGACTAGATCCAGAAGATCCATTTCCGCGGCCGGGGGCTCCGTGGGCTCCGGAGCCTCGGTCGGCTCTACTGCAGCCGTGGGTTCTGGGGCCTCGGTGGGCTCTGCGCCGCCGCATGCCGCCAACATAGATCCTAGCAAAATCAGGATTAGCAGTAACGACAGCACTGTACGTTTACCTAACATTAAATTCTCCTCCTTCAATCTCTAGATTGGACTGCATTTCACATTGCATTATGCCAACGCGCAATACTCTTCTTGTCTTTTCCACCTCCTTTCTGGACAAATCTCTAAAGAAGTACGCAGTGGCAGTTGCCAGAGCTGGATACGTGTTGCAGACCGATAGGTCTTGGTTCTCCAGCATCAACGATCCCTCGCATGCCCTGAGGGACGCAATAAAGTATATCAAAGGAATCCGAATCTGTCAAGCTTGCCATGCCAAGCACGGGCGGTGGGCGGCAGGATGCAACGCCAAACGGCTGGCGCGGAACGCTGCCGAGAACACAGGATCTGCCAATCCTGTGCAGGCGTAGGATCTTGCGCGCCTGGAGCCCGGTTTGCGGGCAGAGCATCGTTGTGCTAAAATGGCGCGGGTCCACCCCATCAGTGGCGCGAATCCGCCAAGAACTGGAGGCATACCACGCGAATGAAGTCGATCCATACACCTGACTGGGTATCAGACGCGATCTTTTACCAGATCTTTCCAGACCGGTTCGCCCAGAGCAAGAAGGTGCCCAAGCCGTCACACCTCGAACCGTGGGACGCGCCCCCCACACGACATGGCTTCAAGGGCGGCGATCTGCTGGGAATAGCTGAACGCCTGGACTATCTAGTCGATCTGGGCGTGACGGCCATCTATTTGAACCCCATCTTTCAATCAACTGCCAACCACCGCTACCACACGCACGACTACTACCAGGTAGATCCAATACTGGGCGGGAACGGTGCGCTGAGATATCTGCTGGACCGTGCCCACCAGCTGGGCCTGCGCGTTGTCCTGGATGGCGTGTTCAACCACGCCAGCCGGGGCTTTTTCCAATTCAACCACATCCTCGAGAACGGTCCGGCTTCGCCGTATGTAGACTGGTTCATCATCGATGGCCACCCGCTCAGGCCCTACCATGCCCCAAAGGGCAAGCATGGGTACGAGGCCTGGTGGAACCTGCCCGCCCTACCCAAGCTGAATGTGTCTACCCCAGCAGTGCGCGAATTCCTGTGGGACGTGGCTACTCATTGGATCGAGTTCGGCGCTGATGGCTGGCGCCTCGACGTACCCGCAGAGATCGCGGACGACGCCTTCTGGCAGGAGTTCCGCCAGCGGGTCAAGTCTGTGAACCCTGACGCCTACGTTGTGGGGGAGATCTGGGACGATGCCTGCCACTGGCTTGAGGGCGATCAATTTGACGCCGTAATGAACTATCCTGTTACGCGCGCATGTTTGAGTTTCTTTGCGGGAGACCGGCTCGTGCACACAGAAGCAGCCAAATCAGGCTACGGTCAGCTTGAAACCTTAGATGCCAACGGGTTTCGCCAGGAGATCGATCGCGTGCTGAAGCTCTACCCGCGCCCGGTGACTGAGGTGCAGTTCAATCTATTGAGCAGTCACGACACCCCCAGGTTCAAGACTCTGGCACACAACGACGACAGCGCATACCGGCTGGCGCTCCTCTTCCAGATGACCTATCCGGGTGCACCGAGCATCTACTACGGCGAGGAGATCGGAATGGAGGGCAAGCACGACCCTGATTGCCGCCGTGGCTTTCCATGGGATGAGGGACAATGGGACGTGGACTTGAGAGCTTTTGTGCAGCGCTGCATCTCGCTGCGAAAGGCACACCCCGCACTGCGGCGAGGCGATTTTGCCTGGTTGCTCGCAGAGGATGACGTGGTAGCCTATGTGCGACGGCTGGAAAATGAGGCGGTACTTGTTGCGCTGAACAACAGCCGGAAGGCTATCACGGTTGATCTACCCGTCAGAGATATCCTGAAAGAGGATATGCAGGTACGTGAAGTTTGGAACGGCACGACCAAGCAGGTCCACGAGGGAGAGGTTCAGATAGTGGATATACCGGCCCGCTCGGGGACCGTGTTCCTGGCGGATGCCGACCCGGCCTCTTAGGGTGCGACGGACAGCCCGAAGGCGCCGTGGGATGGGCATGCGAGCATCCGTACTCGCACACCTGTGGATGCGCTAGGAAGCCTCAGGTGAGGCGCGTAACCTTGAAACGGAACATCTGTACCGGCTCGTCGGGGTCGGTGATCCCGGCCTTGTGATAGCGGGTCCAGTGCACCTGGTCTTCCACGGTATCGATGCCCTCCAAGTCCGGCAGCAGGAGCCCCCGCTTTCTGGGCTCGCTTCTTGACTGGACGATAAGCCCGTAATGCCGGGGGTCCAGCTCGTCGAGGCTTTGCACTGGCTCCGGAGCACTCAGCACATCTACCTTGACGTCCAGGCTCTCCAGCTCATCAGCGGTGACCGGACGGAAACGATAATCGCGGGTAGCGGCCGAGATGGCGTTCCCGATGACCTCTTCTGCCACGGTCGAGCGAGTCGGCTCGATGGTGCCGATGCAGCCGCGGAGGGTACCGTGCCGCCGGATAGTGACAAAGGCACCTGCAGGACGCTGCAGGTCCGCTGGGAGCCCGTCCGGTACTTTTATCCGCACGCCATCCCGTACGAAGCGCTCGATCGCCCTTTGCGCCAGAACCACCAATGGATGGGACTCGGCCATCTGTTCCTCCTCGCTAACGCCCAAGTTGCTACCCAGGGGCCGTCGCTACCATCAGAGTTTGCCGAGCACCTGGCGAGCGATGACGAGCCGCTGGATCTCGCTGGTACCCTCGCCAATTGCGCACAGGCGTTGGTCGCGGTAAATGCGTTCCACGGGATATTCTCGGCTGTAGCCATACCCGCCGTGTATCTGAAGCGCCTTGTAGGCAGCCCGTTCGGCCACCTCTGAGGCATAGAGTTTGGCCATGGCAGCCTCTTTGGTAAAGCGCAGCCCGGCATCTTTGCGCGCGGCAGCCCGGTAGATCATCAGGCGAGCAGCATCCAATTCGGTTGCCATGTCAGCGATCATCCATTGGATGGCCTGGAACTTGGCAATAGGCCTACCGAACTGGACGCGCTGCTTGGCGTAGCGTTGTGCTTCATCGAGCGCAGCCTGCCCGAGACCAAGGGCCATAGCCCCGATGCTGATCCGCCCGGCATCCAGCGTAATGAGCATCTGCCTGAAGCCTGCACCCTCCTCGCCCAGAAGATTTTGGACGGGCACGCGACAGTTCTCCAATGATAGCGCTGAGGTGACCGAACCCTTGAGGCCCATCTTGGGCTCGTTCTTTCCGGGGATGAAGCCGGGCATGCCTTTTTCGACCAGTAAGCAAGAGATGCCGTGGGTTCCAGCCGCCGGATCGGTCTTGGCAGTGCAGGTGACCACATCAGCGATCGCACCAGAGGTTATCCACATCTTGCTGCCATTCAGCACGTAGTGGTCGCCATCCCGGACGGCAGTGGTCCGCGTTCCTCCAGCGTCAGAGCCAGCTTCGGGCTCAGTGAGCCCAAAGGCGCCAAGGCCCTGTCCAGAACAGAGTCTAGGCAGCCATTTGCGTTTCTGTTCCTCCGTGCCAAACGAGTAGATCGGCCCGCAGCCCAGGGAAACATGAGCGGCAAAGATGAGCGCAGTTGAGCCGCACGCCCGAGCGATCTCCTCCACGGCAATGGCATAGCTCAGGTAGTCGCCTCCGCCCCCACCATACTCCTCGGGCAACGGCAGACCCAGGAGTCCCAGCTCGCCCATCTGGCGGATATTCTCCTCGGGGAACTCTTCGGTCTTGTCGACAAGCGCTGCCCGGGGCGCGACCTCCTTTTGGGCAAAGTCGCGCACCATATCGCGCACCATTTTCTGCTCTTCGTTGAGCTCAAAGTCCATGGTCGGTTGCCTCCTTTGGCATCAGCACTACAGGAAAGCGGTGAACTAGCCAGCCGTCCGGGCCACCAGCTTGGGGTCGCCCCACACTGCCCAGGCCCACTCATGATTACCCAATCCATCGGTCACAAATTGGACCCGGGCCACATCGCCGGGCAGGGTAGGCATTTGAACCTCGTGCTCCTTCCACTCCTGAGCCCGCTGTGTGCCGCTCCATATCCGCCAGTCATTGACAAAGATGCGAAAGGCGACGAGGTTTCCCTCTGCCAGCTGCGACCCATCGCGGATGCCCGTGGCAAAGCGCAACCCAAGGTCCGTAACATCGGGCGGTACGGGGACCTGATACTCTACAATAGCCGAACCCTGAACAGGTGGATGCTCCCAGAGGGCCATGCGCGTATCGCCAGCGCAGGCGGCCTCCCCCACCTGTATCTCCATGCCAGCGGGATCATGTTCCGCGGTCAGGACGGCCCGGCGGAAGTGCTCGACAAAGTCAAAAGACCAGGCCTGAACAACACCGGAGGTGGGTAACGGGCCTTGCTTCCATTTGAGGTACTCGACAAAACTGGCAAGTTCGGCCAAGCTCTCTGGAGTAAGGGATTCCAGTTGGCCTACTAGTTGCTCCAGTTGCACCATTCTACTTGACCTCTCTTTCATAGTCTCCAGGGACAGGTTTGCCACCAGGAGGCAGCGATGTCTTATTCTGCTGACGAGGACACAGCGCCAGGATGGAGCATGACCGACGTAATCTCCTTGAGCAACTTGGCCGCCACCATGGCCGTGCAACCCCCGACATCGCGATGCGGGTTAAGCTCGACAATGTCAGCACCCACTACGGGTACCCGCAATCCCTGAAGAAGCTGCAGTAGCTCCCGCACGGAGAACCCGCCGGGCTCATGATGAGACACACCGGGCACAAAAGCCGGATCTAGCACGTCCAGATCTATCGAGACATATAGAGGGCCTTCCAGGCTCAGGTCCAGGCCAGGCCTCCAGTGGCGCATCTCGATAACCTCTACCCCGAAACGATCGGCCTGGGCACGCTGGTGGGGGTTCATGGTCCGTATGCCGACCTGGACCAGACGTGCCACCAGCCCGTCCTCCATGACCCTGGCAAAGGGACATGCATGCGAGATACGACTCCCTTCGAACTGGTCGTAGAGATCGGGATGTGCGTCCAGGTGAAGCACCGTCAGATCGTCGTACCTGGCGCCAAAGGCGCGCAGAATGGGGTAGGTGATGGCGTGGTCGCCGCCGAGGGACTGTACCCGGGCATCGCGGGCCAGCAGGCCCGCGACCGCCGACTCGATCTGGCCAAACGCTACCTCCCCACTGCCCAACTCCAGGTCCCCCAGGTCGATCCAGCGAGACTCCTGGCCCAAGTCAGTGCCGTCCTCTGCCGATAGATTCGTCTCGCCCGAGCGAAGCGCCTCGCGTATGCGCGACGGCGCCAGCGCTGCACCCTGCATGAACGAGGAGTTCTCGTCGCTGGGAATGCCGACGAGGACAATGCTTCCCGGCAAGATGTGATCGAAGGTGCCTGGCGCGGCGGATGGTGAGAAACGAGTGTACTCCGACTGTTGCGGCATCGGCGCTCCCTACAATGTCAGGCTCAGGCCTACCTCATCACCAAGCATCTTGCCATTGCGCACAAAGCCAAGCTTGCGGTAAAAGCCCTCGGGGCTGCCCGGCCCTTGCCCACAACTGGTCTCGAGCACGGTTGCACCAGGCCTGGTGCGTACGTAGTCAACCAGCAGGTCAATCGCTCGACGGCCGAAGCCTTTGCCATGATATGGCCCGGCAATCATGAGCCGCCACAAGAAGTACTCCTGTTCCTGTGTGTCGTCATACAGCATCAGAAAGCCCACAGGCGTGTCATCGGCGTAGATGGCCCTGAACCAAGCGTTCGGGCTAAAGTGGGCCTGTGCGATTGATACCGCGTTGGGCGCGACCATGTATTTGCGGGGCGGCGTTAGGGTGTTGCTCAGATTGCAGATCTCGCGCACCGTCTCCCCTGTGATCTCCCGCAGACCGACCTCGGCCTCAGGGCCAGGTTCCTCCTGTTCTGGATCGACAGCAGGATGCTCGGGCGCCTCGAGCAGATATTCGAGGTATTCGCGGGCGCGTGCATGCGTGTGCGGCGGCAGCTCGCGCACGAGCTCCTCCAGAGGCTTGGCAGCTGTGTTCATTTGGGTTGCCTCCATTGCCTACTGCACTATGTTCTGGACCGCATTGACTGCGCACATTTTACAACAGATCAGATCAAAAGTAAACCTGTTGGAGATGGAACAGGCGGGCTGCTACCAGCATGTGCTGGCAACAAGCCCGCCTGACACTCTACCCCGTGCCTCTTTCGCTAGTTGGCGAACCGGGCGTGGAGGATCTCGTCCAGTGACGGCTTGCCAATGACCTGCAGATCGTAGTAGACCCGGTCCGTAGGCTGCTTGATGTTGACCACCCTGCGCAGGTCAATGGGCGTGCCAATGATGACCAGGTCACAGGGCGTGGCATTGATGGTCTCTTCCAGGTCCTTGATCTGATCCTCACCATAGCCCATGGCAGGCAGAAGGGCCCCAGTCTTGGGGTACTTGGCAAATGTCTCAGCGATAGAACGAACGGCGTATGGGCGGGGATCGATGATCTCGCTGGCGCCATAGCGCCGTGCCGCCACAACGCCTGCGCCGTAGGCCATTTCGCCATGCGTCAGTGTGGGGCCATCCTCCACGACCAAGACGCGCTTGCCACGGATTGCAGACGGATTCTCGACAGAGATGGGCGATGCAGCCTCGACGATGGTCGCAGTGGGGTTGGCCTTGCGAACATTAGCCCGCACCGTGGAGATGCCTGACAGATCGGCAGTATCGATTTTGTTCAACACGACCACGTCGGCAGCCCTGAGGTTGCTCTCCCCAGGGTAATAGGTAAGCTCGTGCCCGGCCCGGTGGGGATCGGCGACGACAATGTACAGGTCCGGCTTGTAGAAGGGCAAGTCGTTGTTGCCCCCATCCCAGACAATGACATCAGCCTCATTCTCCGCCTCGCGCAGAATGGCAGCATAGTCTACGCCCGCATAGACGACCACGCCGCGATCGATGTGCGGCTCGTACTCCTCGCGCTCCTCAATCGTGCAGTCGTATCTATCAAGATCCTGGTAATCAGCAAAGCGCTGAACCTTCTGGGCGACCAGGTCCCCGTAGGGCATCGGGTGGCGGATGGCGACGACCTTGTGCCCCATCTTTTGGAGTGCATCGCACACGTACCGGGTGGTCTGGCTCTTGCCAGAGCCTGTGCGTACAGCACACACCGCGACGAGCGGTTTCTTGCTCTCGAGCATCGTCCTCTTGGTTCCCATGAGGCGAAAGTCGGCACCCGCCGCCAGGACAATGGAGGCCTTGTGCATAACGTACTCGTGGGAAACGTCCGAGTAGGCAAAGACCACCTGATCGATGTCGTGCTCGGAGATCAGTCCCACCAACTCGTTTTCTGGGAAGATGGGGATGCCTTGGGGATAGAGGTCACCCGCCAGCTCGGGCGGATATGCCCGCCCCTCAATATTGGGGATCTGGGTCGCAGTGAAAGCAACGACCTCGTAGGCATCGTTGTCCCTAAAGACTGTGTTGAAATTGTGAAAGTCGCGCCCAGCGGCGCCCATGATCAAAATGCGCGTCCGTGCCATAATGCTCCGTCCCTCCTCGACGAATATAGTGTGTACCGAGCCGTATAATTCGAGCGCGTCCGGGGAAGTGGAGCGCCCTCTTTTCGAATCCTACGAACAGACCAAGGCGCTGAACCGGGCGGTCCCAGCGCCAACGCTCAGGCAATTCTTGCCAACATGACGCCCACCTCGTAAAGCACCACCAGGGGGCCCATGACAAGCGCCATATTCAAGGGGTCGACAGTTGGCGTGATCACGGCAGCGAGCACGGCGATGGCGACCACTGCATACTTGCGGTTCTTGCTCAACATCTTGGCATCGACAATGCCAGCCTTGGCCAGGAAGTACACGAACAACGGAAGCTCAAATGCCAAGCCTATCCAGAAAAGCAAGGAAGTCACAAACGACAAGTACTCGCCGATGGCCCAGTTCTGCTCGATCAGGTCTGCCATAAAGGTCCCCAGGAAGGGGAGAGCCGCCGGGAGCATGACAAAGTAGGCAAAGGCGACGCCCAATAGGAAACAGAGGGTGGCCCCCGGCACCAGAACATAAAGGTAGCGACGCTCTCTTTTAGTCAGACCAGGAGCGATGAACCGAGCGAGTTGGTAGACAAGGACGGGCATGGCCAGGATGACGCCACAGAGCAAGGCCACCTTCATGTAGTTGCCAAGTGATTCGGTCGGTTTTAGCGCCTGGACCGTGACGTCACCCAGCGGCCGAAGCAAGATGATGAATACCTGCCTGGCAAAGGCGAAACTGGCAGCGGTGGTGATAAAGAGGGCGATGAAGGCCCGGATCAGCCGCGTGCGAAACTCGCGGAGATGGTCCATGAGGGGCATGACGCCCGATTCGCCGTCGGGAGCGGCTTGGGCTGTGATTTCCACGTCAGACACTGGCCTGCTCCTCGGGCGCCTCCTGGGCTGCCTCATCCGCCTCTATACCGATCTTGTTTTCACCCAGCTCACCGGCCTCCCCGGCCGAGCCAGGTTCGCCACCCTCCTCGATCGAGCCAGGTTCGCCATCCTCTCCGTCCTTCGGTGCCAGGAGGGTTCCACGGGCAGTCTTGACCGCAGACCCGACCGGGTCCTTCACGGTCTTGCCAGCCTTGGACATGGTCTCGCGTACTTCTTCCAGGCCGTCGGTTACCCCCTTGAGCTCTGCAATTGTGTCATCAAGATCAGCAGCATCTACAACTGTTTTGAGGGTGTCCTTGGGTATGGATCTGACGGAATCTACCGACTCGCGCAAATCCTGCGTGGTTCGCTGAATGCTCTGCAACTCCGGGCCGAGTTCTGCCGTCAAGTTGTCGTATGCCTTGCGGACATCTCGCAGAATCTCTGCTAGTTTGCGCCCCATCTCGGGCAGGCGCTCAGGGCCCACCACGAGGAGCGCTAATAACAGGATCACGACCAACTCTGTGATGCCGATGTTGCTAAAGATGTTCATTGCCTACCAGCCGCTCCCTCCGCGGAAACCAGAGAACCTAGTACACCGTTCACAAAGCGACCCGAGCTATCACTGCCAAACTCTTTGGCCAATTCCACAGCTTCATTTATGGCGACCTTGACAGGTGTGTCGTCGCGCATGAGAATCTCATAGATGGCTATGCGCAGAATATTGCGATCGATTATGGCAATTTGGTCCACCGGCCACTCCGGAGCGTAGCGCCCGACCAGGGCATCCAGCTCCTCCTGGTGCTCGCTCACTCCCTGGACCAAATCCCTTGCAAAGCCGGCACCCGCCTCCGGCAGCGGATACTCCTGCAGTCGCCGCTCAATTACGACTGTGGGATTGCGGCTCGCACAGTCAATCTCAAAGAGAGCCTGCAATGCAGACACCCTGGCGCGGTGGCGAACCTTCATCCCGTACCGGCTTTCTCGTCCTCAGAGACTTTGGAAAGCTCGGTAGCAATATCGTCGATGTGAATATTGACCTCACGGACCTCCATGCCCACAATGTCCTGCATGGCACGCGTTATGGACTTCTGAAGGTTGAGGCCCATCTGCAACAAGTCCACTCCTCGACGGGCGATCAGGTGGACATTCACCTTGACCGATTTACCCTCTACGCTGACCGCAACGCCCCGGCTCACCGTGTGAATTCCCAACAAGCGCTTTACCCCAGGCACATTGTCGCATAGCTGGGCCACGCCGGGCTCCGACATGGAGGTCTTTTGCACAATGGTGACAAGCACATTGGGAGCAATGGTCACCTTACCAAGGTTTTCTTCCACAAAGATCCTCCTTACGAGATGGCCAGACCGCCATCCACAGCCAACACCTGTCCAGTGATATATCCTGCCTCATCAGAGGCGAAAAAGGCTACCGCGGCTGCCATGTCATCCGGTGTGCCAGTGCGTCCCAGCAATGTTCTGTCAATTGCCTGGTCGACCAAGTCCTGGGGCAAGTCGGCCGTCAGATCAGTGGGCACCAGCCCGGGAGCGATCGCATTGCACGTGATCTGGCGGCTTCCCAACTCCTTGGCGACTGTCTTGGTCAGACCGATGAGGCCAGCCTTGGCCGACGCATAGTTCGCCTGCCCGGCGTTGCCCGAGATCCCCGCCACGGAAGTTACGTTGACAATCCTGCCGTACCGCTGCCGCATCATCTGGCGGCTGGCGGCCTTGATGCAATTGAATGTACCCTTTAGACAGGTGTCAATCACTATGTCCCAATCATCCTCGCTCATGCGCATCAGCAGCGTGTCGCGGGTCGTGCCGGCGTTGTTGACAAGAATATCTACCCGCCCAAAGGCCTTCTTCGCACTATCTATGAGAGATTGCGCCTCGGCTACCTGGCTCACATCCGCCTGTACGGCAAGTGCCTCACCACCGCCTGCCTTGATCTGGCCAACCACCTCGTTCGCCGCATTCTCATCACCGCGGTAGTTCACCACGACGGTGGCGCCGTCCCCTGCCAAACGCAGGGCAATCGCCCTGCCGATGCCGCGCGAGCCACCAGTAACAACCGCTACCTTGCCGGTAAAGTCCATCCGAGTCTCCCTCACTTTTCTGCGAACCAGGCAACAGAAGGCAGCCACAGCGTTCGTCCCACTGGGCCTATTGGATCAAAGCCTCCATCGACGCCACATCCCCAACGCTAACGGCTGCCACACTGGAATCGATACGGCGCATCAACTTGCTGAGCACTTGGCCAGGGCCAAGCTCCACAAAGCGGGTAACCCCCTGCTCGACCATCCGTTGCATGGATGCAGTCCAGCGCACAGGCCAGGTAAGCTGTCCCGCAAGCTCATCACGTATCTCATCAACACCCTGCAAAGGATGGGCACTGATGTTGGCAACAACGGGCAGCGTTGGCACGCGCATGGGCGTAGCCTGCACAGCTGCTCGATAGTCGCCCACAACACTGGCCATCAGCGGCGAGTGCGCGGCAATACTGACCTCCAGTGGGATGATCCGCCTCCCACCCCGCTCCCGGAGCAGGTCGATTGCCCGCGCCAATGCCTCTTTGTCTCCAGAGATCACTACCTGTCCAGGGGAGTTATAGTTGGCTATCTGCACAGCCTGTCCAGTAGCGGCTGACGCCTCTTTGCACGCCCGCTCTACTACTGCATCCTCCATCTTGAGCACAGCAGCCATTCCGCCCGGACTCTGTTCGCCGGCTAGCTTCATAAGCCTCCCGCGCTCCCGCACGAGGCGCAGCCCCGCGTCAAAATCAATGGCACCGGCTGCAACGAGAGCTGATAGCTCGCCGAGGCTGTGCCCCGCCATCATGGCAGGGCTGTCCATCGCCGGCGGCTGGAGCTTGCCCTCTGTCTCCAGGACTCGCCAGACCGCCAGACTGGTCACAAAGATGGCAGGCTGTGTATTAACTGTATCGTTCAATACCTCTGCCGGGCCCTTGAAGCACAGTTCGGACAGAGAGAAGCCCAGAATGTCGTCGGCCTCCTCGTAGAGAAGGCGCGCCTGAGAAAACGCGCTGGCCAACTCCTGGCCCATCCCCACTTCTTGACATCCCTGTCCCGGGAAGAGCAGTGCCGTCTTGCTCATCTTGGTACTTGCCTGCCTTCTCTAACGCGGTGCAAGAAATCCTTGCCTCGGCAGCTAACGCTCATCTGCCCAACTGTCGTGCAATGATCATTCGCTGGATCTGGTTGGTGCCCTCGTAGATCTGGAGCAACTTGGCGTCACGCATTAGCTTCTCCACAGGGTAATCCCTCATGTAGCCATTGCCCCCGAAGATCTGCACGGCTGAGGTCGCCACATCCATGGCGGTATCGGACGCAAAGCATTTGGCCATCGCCGACTCGAGGGTGGCCCTCTCTCCCTGGTCCGCCAACCACGCCGCCTGCCAGGCCAGCAGGCGCGCAGCCTCAACCTTCATGGCCATGTCAGCCAGCATGAACGAGACACCCTGATTCATGATGATCGGAGCGCCAAACTGCTCGCGCTCTTTGGCATAGGCTGTCGCTCTTTCCAGCGCAGCCCTGGCCAGGCCCACGCTCAGGGCAGCCACACCTGACCGGCCAAAATCCAGGGTGCTCAACGCGATGGGAAATCCTCGCCCGCGCTTGCCCAACAAGTTGGCCTGGGGAACGCGCACATTCTCAAAGGTCAACTCAGCGGTGTTGGATGCCCTCTGGCCCATCTTGTCCTCGACCTTGGTCACGCGGATGCCCGGTGTGTCCGCGGGGACGACGATGACCGATACGCCGCGAGGGCCCTTGTCCGGATCTGTCAGTGCAAAGACGATCATGATCTCGGCCAGGCCGCCGCTGGTGATGAAACACTTTTGGCCGTTGATGACAAAGTCGTCCCCATCCGGCAGCGCTGCGGTCTTTATGGCGCCAGCGTCCGATCCTGCCTCCCGTTCAGTCAGACAGAATGCAGCGAGCTGCGCATTCTCGGCAACCGGTCGCAGGAATTTGGCCTTCTGTTCCTCGTTGCCGGCAATCTGGATCGGCGTGAGGGCCAGACCATTTACCATTAGGGTGATGCTGATGCCCACACAGGAAGCTCCCAGTTCCTCGGCGATGATGGCGCTCTCCAACGCGCCATAGCTCATGCCGCCATATTCCTTGGGAATGGTGACATTGAGCAGACCCGCAGCTTTGGCCTTTGCCAGGATGTGGAGTGGAACCTCAGCCTTGCGATCGTACTCGGCAGCAATCGGCAGGATCTCCGACTGCGCGAACTCGCGAGCCCTTGACTGGATCTCTGCCAGTGCATCAGACAGAGAAAAGTCAATCACAGCAGACTCCTTTCCAGATCGTCAGAAGGCAAAACAAGCCGTGCTCTTGGCAACATATCTCCCAAAGAGATGCCGCCCCGGCACGGCCTGTGCCAATCCACTGCAACCGAGCACCTGGTGGGTGCACGCATGCCCTATTCGGACTTGACTTCTATAACTTTTATGCCCTTGTAGCTGCCACACGACGGGCAGACTTGATGGGGCAAGCGTAACTCGTGACAATTCGGGCAAGGCAGATAATTGCGAGCCTTGAGTGCATGGTGGCTACGTCGCCGACCTTTGCGACCCTTGCCCAACCTATGTTTCGGTACTGCTCCCACTGGTCAGTCGCTCCTTTCCTGCGATATCGATTCGTCCGATAGCAGAGTCTGTAATACAGCCCAGCGCGGATCCAGGATAGCGTCTTCACATTCACACTCGCCCAGATTGCGGTTGCCCCCACAACGTGGGCATAGACCCTTGCAATCGGGACTGCAGAGGGCTTCCATCGGCTCGGCCAACCATAGGCCCTGGCGTATGACCTCTCGCAAGTCGAGAACGTGATGCTCGTTGATCACCAGAGCCTCATCCTGGTCCTCCTCTGGTACGTCATCCAGGGAAGCCTCAGCAAAGTGTGCCAAAGGATAGAACTGCTCCTCAAGTTCAAGCTCAACCTCGCCAACCATTGGCTCGAGGCAACGATGGCAAGCCAGCCGCAGACTGGTCCGCAGCTTGCCCGTTGCAAGGATCCCCTGGCTGGTACGCATCAGCTTTATGGAGCCCACAAGCGGAGCGGTCGGCTCAAGATCTGGATCCAGATCCCGAATTTCCTCGCTCACCTCGTACCGCTTTTCGGCACCGGTTGGCCCTTTTAGTAATTGGGCAACGTTGTACTGCATCTCGGCTACCCTGATAGGACCTCCTACTGGATCGCCCAATTATAGGCCAGAGTACACCGCGTGTCAAAATGACAACGCAGCCGGAACAGGCCTGCTACACCTAGCCACAGACCAGGTGTCTATACTTGCCGCGCAAGCATGGTGTTCAGTATTACCCATCCTGCAGGGACGTTGACCCTTCCGGGCCTGCGTCGCCCGGCCGATCCAACGTATCCAGCCCATTTCGAACCGTAGTGAGCAGGTTCGCGATCTGCTCCTCCACAGTATCGAGCTGGGTATCTAGCGAGCGGAGCACGGTACGGGCGTATTCGTTGGCGTCAGCCCGCAGGATATCGGCTTCCTGGCGTGCGCGTGCCAGAATGGTCTCGGCGCGCGCCTCGGCATCCTGGCTCAGCTTGTGTTCCTGTACGAGGCTGCCAGCCTGATCTTGTGCCTGATCCACGACACGTCTTGCCTCTTCCTCCGCCTGAGCGACGATCCGCTCCCGCTCTCGCTGGAGCCGCTCTCCATCCCGGATCTGTTGCGGTATCGCGGTGCGCATCTGGTCAATCACATCCAGGAAATCATCCTCGTTGATGACCAGATAGGCACTCAAGGGCACCCGCATGCTCTCAGCAAGAATTCGTTCCAGTCGATCGATCAAGTGATAGATATCGCTCAATGTCGGCCTCCTCCCTTTTCTGACTCCCCTAGCGGGAATCTACCTACGTCACCCTAGTCGCGAAGCGAAACCAACTTCACGGAATCGGCACCTTTGGACTGCGGGTCACCGAACCTGGACTGCAGTGCGGCAGCGACCGCTGGTGGCACCATACCATTCAAGCAACCACCCAGCATCGCAATCTCTTTGACGGTGCTTGCGCTGATAAAGGCGTATTCCTGACTCGTCATCAGGCACACAAACTCGATCTCAGATGCCAGCTTCTTGTTGGTGAGTGCCATCTGGAACTCTAGCTCAAAGTCGGAAATCACGCGCAGCCCGCGAACGATGGCCTGCGCATGCACCTGCCGGGCAAAATCCACGGTGAGCACGTTGTAGGTCTCTACGCTGAGGTTAGTAACATGGCTCAGCGCGTCCTCAATCATCGCCTTGCGTTCCTCGGTGCTGAACAGCAAGTTCTTCATTGGTCTCGCGTATATGGCCACCGTCAGATGTTCGAACAGGGCGGCAGCTCGTGTTGCGATATCAATGTGACCGTTGTGCACCGGATCAAAAGTGCCCGGATAGATGGCAGTAGGCATCATGCGCCTCCGAAGATTGCTAGCTCAGACCCCCAGTTTCTTCCCAGAACCTCAAGACCTGTTCGCCCAGCAACCGATGCTCTGGCTTGCTGAGATATGGATCCTCCTGAAAGATGGCTTGGGCCTCAGTCCGCGCCTGCTCAAGGATGGCCGTATGGCTCAGACTGGCCAGGCGCAGTGCTGGCAGGCCGCTCTGGCGCACGCCGAAAAAGTCGCCAGGCCCACGCAGCTCCAAGTCCTTCTCAGCAAGCACAAAGCCATCCTGCGTATCCTCGATCGCCTTCAGACGCTCCCAGGTGGTCTTGGTGTCCGGATCGCTGGGGGACACGGTATCGGACAAGAGAAGACAGTAAGATCTATACTCCCCGCGGCCTACCCTGCCCCGGAACTGGTGCAACTGAGCCAGGCCAAAGCGGTCTGCCCCCTCGATCAGCATGACAGCGGCATTAGGGACATCTATGCCCACCTCAATGACCGACGTCGATACCAGAATGTCGAGAGCACCCTCCCGGAAACTGGTCATGTTCGCATCCTTCTCTTTGGCCTTCATCTTGCCATGCATCAGTCCCAGCTTCAGGTCCGGGAAGATGTCCCGCTGCAGACGCTCGTACTCGTCTACGGCTGCCCTGGCTTCTACCTTGTCGGATTCCTCAATCAGCGGGTAGAGGATGAACGCCTGGCGACCCGATGCAATCTGGCTGCGAAGGAAGGCGTAGGCGCGTTCACGCTCCCGGGGCAGTAGCCATCGCGTCTCGATCTCCTCGCGCCCTGGCGGCAGCTCATCAATTACGGACAAGTCGAGGTCGCCATAGACCGTCAATGCCAGACTGCGTGGAATCGGCGTAGCGCTCATCACCAATAGATGCGGCGAGTCCCCCTTTTCCCGCAGGGTGCCGCGCTGAACGACACCAAACCTATGCTGTTCGTCGACGACTGCCAGCGCAAGGTCATGGAACTTGACATGCTGCTGGATCAGGGCATGTGTGCCAACAACGATATCGGCCTCGCCCGAGGCCAGGGCGGTGTAGACCTTTCTGCGATCTACACGGCGCAGGCTTCCCGTGAGCAACACGACCGATACCGGTCGATCTAGACCCAGGGCATCCGCGTTGGACAGAGCATCCATGATGGTCCGGTAGTGCTGTTCGGCCAGTATCTCGGTAGGCGCCATCAAGGCCGCCTGCCTGCCATCCGCCACGGCCATCAGCATGGCCATCGTAGCAACCACGGTCTTGCCCGAACCCACATCACCCTGAAGCAGCCGGCTCATGGGGCACGGCTGAGCCATGTCGCTGAGGATCTGTTCCGCACAGCGCTGCTGGGCAGCCGTCAGTTCGTACGGCAGCGACCCCAAGAAGGCATTCCGCAAGGCCTGATCGGTCGGCACAGGCTTTGCCGCCTGGCTCTGCCACTCCTGCCGCTGGCGCAACATGCCCAATTGGATGAAGAGAAACTCATCGAAGGATAGGCGCCGGCGAGCCGCAGACGCGGCCTCCTCGCTGTCGGGATAATGGATCTGGCGGATGGCAGCGGATAGCGGCATGAGCTTGGCCCGCTGCCGCACAGTCTCGGGCAGATGCTCCTTCAGCCGGGGAGCCCAATGATCGACCACACGCTTCATCAGCCGCCGCAGCCAGCGCGAGGTAACCCCCCTCGTCAGGGGATAGATCGGCACCATCCGCGCCGTGTGGATCAGTTCTCTCTCCAGAGGCTCCCAAACAGGAGACTGGAAACATAGCCGACCCAGATACTCGTCCACCTTTCCGCTCAAAACGATGCGGCGCCCAGCCCGCAACTGACGCACCAGATATGGTTGGTTGAACCAAACTGCTTCGATGGTCCCGGAGGCATCGGCGATAACACTCGTGATGATCTCCCTACCGCCGCGCGATCTGCGACTGCGGGTCTCCCAGATCGTTCCGATCACCGTAGTTTCGTCGCCATATTCCAGCTCGGCAATCGGCTTGAGCGAGCTATAGTCATCGTAGCGATGGGGAAAATGGTAGAGCAAATCACCTACAGTCTCGACTCCCAGACGTTTCAGGCGCGCTGTATAGGCTGTGCTAACGCCAGGCAGCGTCTGTACCGGTGCATCCAAGCCGGTACCCGTACGTTCAGCCGGCGCAGCTACTGGGGGTGCCGGTCTGGTTTGCTGTGGCTGTGCCGCACCTGGCTTCCGCAGGGGCGGCTGACGGGAGGTCCACTCCTGGTCCCCCTCGTTCTCCTGTTCAAGCTTTTCCAGCAAAGCGTCGATAGTCCGTCTACGTTCCGCCGGGTCATCCTGGGCATAGCGCTGCATCCGGTCGGCCATCTCGTTGATCTGGTTGATTTTAGCCTGATCTTGAGTCTCGTGCAGGGCTTCCTGCCGCCAGTTCTTAGCAAAGCCGTCTAGCCCACCTATCACGGCAGTATCCTCAAATCCCTGACTCTGTTCCAGTTTTAGAATCTTCTCCAGCTTTTCAAAAGCGGTCGGCATTACGCCTCCAAACTAGATTTTGCTCGCATCATTTTATCACACAAGCCACACCCACAGCACCAGGCCCGGCGTGGCTGGCAATGGTGACACCAGCCTGCGTGATGAACCGCGTCCAGCCGGGATCCAGTTTCTGCAGCTCATCGGCAAAGCTCGAGGCCAGATCGGGTGCGTTGGTATGCAGGACCACAGCACGCTCCAGAAGTCCCAGCTCCTGGACGAGTGCAAGAAGCCGGGAGAGGGCATTCCTGGTGGTACGTGCCCGCTCAACCAAATTGATCTCGCCCGTGCGGATCTCCAGGATGGGCTTGATCCGTAGCAGGGTGCCAACCAGCGCCCGAACCCAGCTCACGCGACCACCCCGGTAAAGATACTCAAGAGTGCCAAGGGCTGCCAGTACTCGCATCCGCGGCTTCATCTCCTCTACAAGATCTAGGATCTCATCGTAGGATGCCCCTGCCTGCGCAGCCTCGGCAGCCGCAACCACCAGCCAACCATAGCCCATCGTGATCTGGGCCGAATCGACGACGGCAATACGAGTCCCTGCGACCTCGCGAGCGCCTACCTGCGCCGAGTTGTAGATGCCGCTGTACTTGGATGCAAGATGGATGGAGACCATCTCCTCAGCATCCTCGGCCAGGCTGCGGTAGACCTGCTCGTAGAAGGCCGGAGGGGGCGCCGCCGTCGACGGAATCTCCTTGCTCGAGATCAGCTTCTCGTAGAACTGCTGCCGGGAAAGCTCTACGCCGTCCAGGTAGCTTTTCCCGCTGAAGGTTACGTAGCTGGGGACCACCGTGATCCCCAACTTCCGGACCAGCTCGCTTGGGATGTCCGATGTGCTATCAGTGACGATTTTGACCATATTAGCCAAACACCAACTATTCCTCGCCAGGTGCGACTACGGCACACACCCCCACAGCGCCAATCCCAAGATGTGTGGTCAGAGCTGCTCCGGCAGGCTCTATCATGATCTCGTTATCCGGCACCAGGTCCTCAATCATAGAGACAAGCTCTTGGGCCAACTCCTCAGCCCCGGTATGCAGTACAGCTATCCGTGCCAGAGGGCCCCAACTCTGCACCATGACCACCAACCGCTTCAGTGCACGAGAGCGGGTGCGAACCCTCTCCATGACTTCAACCCGGCCTCTCTCGATCCTGATCAATGGCTTGACCCGGAGCACAGTGCCGAGAGCTGCCGTCACCTGGCTGATACGCCCGCCTTTGTATAGATTCTCCAGCGTATCTATCATGGCTGCTGCGCGCAGTCTAGGCAGCATGCCATGCACGGCCCGGCTGACATCCTCTCGGGAAAACCCAGACTGAGCCATTCGTGCAGCCTCAATGACTGCCCAGCCCAGTCCCAGCGATATTTGGCCCGAATCGATCACCTCGATTTGCGAGGGATCCGACAGGGTCTGAGCTGCGGCCCAGGCTCCGTTCACCGTGCCACTGAGATTACCCGCAACGTGGATCGAGAGCACTGCCTCGCCCCCCTCTACGTCCAGTAGGCGCCGGTAGGTCTCCACAAACCGGTTCATGGGCGGCTGCGATGTCTTGGGCAGGTCCGCACTCCGGGCGAGCCTCTGGTAAAACTCCTGGGGCTGCAAATCTACGCCGTCCCGATAGACCTCCTCCCCCCAAAACACTTGGCAAGGGACAACCGCGATCTGCAAGTCCAATGCCAGCCCTGGCGGAACATCCGCAGTGCTATCTGTGGCGATTCTCAGTCCCGCCATGGGCCCGCTGTCCCGCTATATGCCCTCATACACCACGATCCCGATGGCATCAGGCCCAAGATGGCAGGCCAAGACCGGATCATACTCGATGGTTTCAAAGGGCTGATCAGGCAAAGCCTGGCTCAGGAGATCGCGTAGTTCTGCAAGCTTGGCACCGTCGCCGCCCTCCAGGGGGCTTTTCAGAAGGACGACCTGCTGGATGGAAGCGAACTCGGCTACAAAGTCTGTCAGCTTTTCAAGGGCCAAGGTGCGTGTGCGTACCTTTTCCACCGGTACGATCTCCCCATCCTCGACGAGCAGGATGGGATTGATCTTGAGCATGGACCCGAGAAGAGCCTGGGCGGGCCCAAGCCGCCCGCCGCGTTCCAGATAGTCCAGCCGTTCCACGGCGAATATGAGATAGATATGCGGCAACATACCGCGGACACGGCGTACGATCGCATCCAGAGGATAGCCCTGCGCCGCGGCCTCGGCGGCAGATCTGACCAGCAAGCCCAACCCCCATGAGATAGACATGGAATCCATGAGCTGAATCCGACACCTACCCAGGAAGCCTCGAGCTGCCTTTTGTGCCTGGGCAAACGCCCCAGTCAAGCTGCCAGAACTGGGGACGACCAGAACCTCCCCAGTCTCCCGACTTAGCCGGTCGAATGTTTCTTCGAGGGCACCAAAGGGAATCGAGATTTTGGTCTCCTCTGCAGGTCTGTCCGCGACATATTCGAAGAACCTCTGCCAGCTCTGCCGGGAGGTGATGAGAAATTTCTCGGTTCCGAACCTAATCTCGATGGGCAGGACCGTGATCTGATATTGAGCGATCAGGTCTGGATCAAGAAAGGCTGTGACATCAGTTACAATCCGCGGGTTTGCCATGTTGACTCTCGCCTTGGGGTTTCAGTTCACTCGGCAGAAAGAATGTAATGATAATGGGGCTGTCCTCCATCAATGACCTCGATCTCTTGCTCGGGATAGCGGTCCGCTATCTGGTCAGCCAACTGTTGTGCCTCATCTGCCGCAATTGTCTCTCCGTAGTAAAGCGTGATGATCTCAAAATCCTCCGCATCCATGGCCTGCAGGGAGTCCATAACTACCTTGGCCGGGTCATCGCCCTTGGCCTTGAGCTTGCCATTGACAAGACCAATCACCTCGCCTTCCTCGACCTCCAAGCCGTCAATCTGGACCGAGCGTACTGCCTGAGTGATCTCGGCCGTTTCGATCGCCTCCGCAGCATCCCCCATGGTTCGGACATTGGTTGCGAGGTTGGCCTGATAGTTCAAGGAGAGCAAGGCAGAGATCCCCTGTGGCACAGTGATGGTGCGCACGACCTCCACGTGCTTTTCGGAGAGGGATGCGGCCTGCTCGGCAGCCATCACAATATTCTTGTTGTTGGGCAGGATGATGACCTCATCGGTGGGCGTACTCTCTACTGCCTTGAGCAACTCCTCCGTGCTGGGATTCATCGTCTGTCCGCCTGCAACCACAAAGCTGGCCCCCAAGCTCTCAAAGACGGTTGCCAGACCGGGGCCGGGCGCGACGACCACAGTGCCGATACCGCTCAAGGACTCGGCGGGGGCCACCGGCTGTTGGGCCTTGTTCAGGACAAACTCCTGATACTGCTCCTGCATGTTCTCCACAATCACACGACTAAGGGAGCCTACGCTAGCTCCGTAGTTAATGGGCGTTCCAGGTTCTGGTGAGTGCACGTGTACTTTGACCATCCGCGTATCGCCCACGACCAGCGCGCAGTCGCCCATAGAGTCAATGGTCGCCCTGATCTGGCCTACATTGAGGCCCTCACCATGGATCAGGAACTGTATGTCGTAACCATACCCCTCCTCGCTTTCCAGGTGCAGGGCATGAAGATCCATGTCTTCTCCCAGCGCGGCATCGATGGTCAGGCGCTCACCACGGGCAAAGCGAAGCATGCCCTCCAAGATGATGAACAGGCCCTGCCCGCCAGCGTCCACGACCCCAGCCTCAGCCAGCACAGACAGCAAGGTTGGTGTTCGCGTCACCGAGTCCCTGGCCTCCAGCACAACCCGCTCCAGGACATAGGTAAGGTCTTCACTGCTGGCAGCAGCATGAACCGCTGCCTCTGACGCTTCACGAGCTACTGTAAGGATGGTGCCTTCCACTGGCTTGATAACGCCCTTGTAAGCCATGACCGCTGCATCACGCAAGGCCGCTGCAAACTGGACAGTGTCAAACGCCTCCACGCCTTCGAGGGGTCGGGCGAATCCCCGAAAGATCTGTGACAGGATGACACCCGAATTCCCCCTGGCGCCCATAAGCGCGCCATGAGCCACCTTCTGAGCAATCACACCGACCTCTGCTTCTGGCGAGTCCTGGATCTCCTTGTAGGCGGACTGCATGGTCAGCAGCATATTGGTACCGGTATCACCGTCGGGAACAGGGTAGACGTTAAGGGCGTTGATGGCAGCCTGATGCCGCTCCAACCAAGCAAGCCCAGCGCCAATCAGTCGCTTCAACCCACGTCCATCGCAGAACCGGATCGGGCCGGAAGGCTCCCTCTCTGTGGAGGTCGTACTCTTGTCGGCGGTGCTATATGGTTGGTTCGTCAATGCTCCTGCCTCCTGGCAACTTCTCGACCCGTTTCTGCACTATAGGGATGAGTCTCAATCGGAACCGACCCGCAGATCCTGCACATGAACGTTCACGGCATCCACAGGCTCGCCGAGGGCCCTCTCTACCGTGTACTTGACAACACTCTGAATGTTTCGAGCGACCGTAGCAATGGGGGTACCATACTCGATCACTACGTATAGATCGATCACAATGCAGCCTGAATCGATCTTGATATCGACGCCGCGCCTGTGGCTTGCAGGCTGCAAGATCTCGACGATGCCGCTGGCGAGATCCTTGGTCGCCATGCCCACGACACCATATGACTCCAGCACAGCCTGGCTGGCAAGACTGGCGATCGCAGTCGGAGATACCTCGATGTGGCCCAACCTGGTCTCTTCCATAAGTTGTCTACCTCGCTCTGTCATTGCGCATCAGCCCCCGTCCAGCTTGCGGAAACCGGGTCCATATGGTAAGATACCCCTCGCAAACCAGACGATGTTGGGCCAGCAGGGACGTCGGCTGGCTCTATCTGTGTAGGAGAGATGCAATCATGGCGAAATGTGAAATGTGCGGCAAGACTCCGTCTTTCGGACATAGTATCAGTCACTCGAACGTGCGCACCAAGCGCCAGTGGAAGCCGAATATCCAGAAAGTAACAGTCTTCCGGGACGGCAAGCCCAAGAGCATAAAGGTATGCACGCGGTGCCTGCGAACCCTGAACAAGTCACGAACATAGCTGTCGGTTCCCACCTAAAGATCAGGAGGGCCAGTTCTGGAGCATGTGCTCGGAGCTGGCCTCTTTCTGTGTCTCTCACGCAGTAGAGGCAGCTCGGAGCCCCGCAATAGCGCCAGCAACCCCATCGGCAGAGTTGAATATCGCTGAACCTGCCACCAGCACATCGGCCCCCGCCGCAACCACGAGCGGTGCAGTCCGCACATCTATGCCGCCATCCACCTCCAACTCTGCCCTGGAGCCGAGTCCGTCCAGCATCGAGCGCACACGCTCTATCTTGCGCACCGTCCTCTCTATGAAAGATTGTCCCCCGAACCCTGGATTTACCGACATGACCAAAACCAGGTCCACGTAGGGAAGGATCTCCTCAAGGGCGACGACAGGAGTGGACGGGTTTAGGGTAACCCCCGCCCGGCAGCCCAGCCCCTTGATCTGTTGCACGGTCCGGTGTAGGTGGGGACAGGTCTCCACATGGACAGTCAGAACGGTGGCGCCGGCTGCGCCAAAGTCCTCCAAGTACCGCTCTGGCGCCTCGATCATCAGATGAACATCGAGCGGAAGAGACGTGACCGACCTAACCGCTCGGACTACCAGCGGACCGATGGTGATATTGGGAACAAAGTGACCATCCATGACATCCACGTGGATGTAGTCAGCACCAGCGGCCTCGGCCTCGGATACTTGACGGCCCAATTCCGCAAAGTCTGCAGACAGGATGGATGGTGCGATCTTGAGTCTCTTCATTCGATGCCCTTGCCGCTATGATACCCGCTTTTGGACAAAAACGCAAGTGCTTACTCTGTGGCGATGTCGATCTGACGCTGCCGGAGCTGCCCACAGCCGGCCTCAATGCTGATACCCCGCCGCAGGCGAACCGTCGTGGGAATGCCAGCGCCCGCCAGTGCGGATTGAAAGGCGCCTACCTGCTCGCGCGAGGACGGCTGCAGGTCTGTGCCCGGAGTGGGGTTCAGCGGGATCAGGTTCACGTGGCATGGCAGGCCGTACAGTAGAGCAGCCAGCCGCTGTGCGTTTTGCACCGAGTCATTTACGCCGGAGATCAGTGCATACTCAAAGGTGACACGCCGGTTGGTCTTTTCCGCATAGTCGCGGACGGCAGCCAACAACTCGCCAAGGGGATAGCGCCGGTTCACGGGCACGAGCTGATCCCGCAGTTCGTCGTGAGGGGCATGCAGAGAAACTGCCAGATTGATGGGGAGACCTTCGTCCGCCAGCCGCCGGATGCCGGGCACCAACCCCACCGTCGAGAGCGTGATCCGCCGAGCACCCAGATTAAAGCCATCGGGATCGTTCAGGGCCTCGATAGCCTGCCAGGTCGCTTCATAGTTGGCTAGCGGCTCACCCATGCCCATCAGCACCACGTTGGTCACAGCATGGCCTTCAAGGTCAGCATCGATGCCCAATGTGTTCGCCCACTCGATCTCGGACTGCTGGATCTGACGCGCGAAGTAGAGAACCTGTGCCACAATCTCCCCGGATGACAGATTACGGGCCAGTCCCCCCTGTCCGGTCGCGCAGAAGAGGCAGCCGATCGCGCAACCGACCTGGGTGGAGATGCAGGCAGTCCGGCGATCCTCGTACTCCATCAGCACGCTCTCGATGACGTTGCCGTCATGGAGGCGAAAGAGAACCTTGCGTGTCTGGCCAGTAAGGGACTCCTGCTCGGCCACAGGGGCCAGCAACTGCAAATCGGTTTCAGCGGCTAGCCTGTCCCGTAGCTGCATAGGCAAGTTGCCCATGGCTGAGAAATCACCGGCTAGCGACACGTACAGCCAACGCCAGAGCTGATCCGCGCGGAAGCTAGGCTCGCCCCAGCCGGTCAGCAGGTCCTCCATCTGTGCGTGGCTGAGATCGTAAAGGGCTATCCGCTCAGTCACCCAACACCCCCTCCCAAACAGTGTGAAGATGTGCTACGTCATCGAACACCAGATCTGGTTGTAGCTCTGAGCCGGACAGGATGGCCTCGTCGGTGACGCCGCTGAGGACCAGTATCTTGCGCAGCCCTGCCCGGTGACCAGCCAGTATGTCGGTCTCCAGCCGGTCGCCAAGAATTGCCGTAGTAGCAGATTCGGCTGCCATGGAGGACAGTGCCTGTTCCATCATGGCTGTCCCCGGCTTGCCAATGACGGTTGGCTGTACCCCGGAAGCGGCCTCCAAGAAGGCCAGCAGCGAACCAGCACCTGGCAGAATTCCCCGCTCCGAGGGAAAGGTCAGATCGGGATTGGTACCGATAAAGGCTGCCCCGGCCCGGATCTGTAGAGAAGCCTGGGCCAGGCGCTCGTAGCAGACGGTGAAATCCATGCCCGCAACCACGAACTCGGCACTATCCTCGACAAGGCGAAAGCCTGCCTCGCGGAGTGCTATCTGCAGACCATCCATACCCACCACAAATACCCTCGCGCTGGCGGGCGCAATACCGGTCAGGTAGCTGGCCGTAGCCAATGCTGAGGTAATCACTTCGTGGGGCTGAACCTGGACGCCCATACCAGCAAGTTTGTCCACGAACTGCTGCGGCGTCCGCGTGGCGTTGTTCGTGGCAAGCCTGAAACCGATATCGCGCTGCCTCAGAAAGTCGATCAGGCGGTCTGCGCCCGCAATGGCCTCGCCGCCGCGGTAAAGCACACCGTCCATGTCGATGATCAGGTTGCGGAGACTGCCAAGCATGTTGTCTCGATTCATCTTACTCCTATTCCCCCTGCACCGCGCTGACCCACACGCATTGGATAGTGAGCCGGCGGCGCTATCTCCGGTCGGCTACGAGGCCTTCCGTTGTTCTTTGTTACGAATATCGCCCCGGGCAAGCGAGGCAAACACGCCCAGCACGCACAGTACGGTGAATACAGCAAAGGCCGCCTTGGCGCTGTTCAGAAATTGCGGATACAGCTCTGGCGTGATCTCTGCACGGCCCAAAAAGAGGGCAAAGAGCAGAGTGGCGATTCCCATACTCAGCATCTGGCCGATCAGACGCATGGTGGCGAGCATACCTGAAGCCACGCCGTAGGATCGTCGATCCACCGCACCCATGATGGCGTTCATGTTGGGCGAGGAGAAGATGGCATAGCCAAACCCAAGCAGGATCAAGATGCCGATGATGGTCCACAGGGGTGTGTCCTGGCCGATAAATACCAAGAGCAGCAACCCTGTGGAGGTCAGAATCATGCCTATTGAGGCCAGGATCCGAGGCTCGACACGATCAGACAGCCTGCCGGCCGCGGGCGAGAAGATGAATTGCACAACGGGCTGGAAGATCAGGACGAGGCCAGCCTGTTGAGGGGTGAGGGCCTTGATGTACTGGAGGTAGAGGCTCAGTAGGAAGGTCACGGCATAGACGGCGCTATAGTGGATCAGGGCTGCAAGGTTGGAAAAGGTGAAAGGCCTGTTGCCCACAAAGAGCGCCAGATTGAGCACAGGGCTCTTGGTTCTGAGCTCCCATGCGGCAAACACCGCGAATCCTGCGAGGCCAAGTGCGAGCAAGGCCACACCGAGCAGATCGGGCAACTGGGAGAACCCATACATAAGAGCAACGAGGGCCAGGGCGTAGATACCAGAGCCAGCCAGATCGAAGGACTCCCCCTTTGCCTCGGCCCATTCCCCGTCGAGCAACCACAGCACAAAGCCAATGATCACCAGGCCGAGGGGTATGGTGACGAAAAAGATGGTCCGCCAGCCCAACTGCTGGGTCAGTATCCCGCCGAGGGGAGGGCCAAGAGATAGACCGAGATACACGGCTGCCACGTTGATGCCCAGGACTCGGCCCCTTTCATTGGCAGGAAACACCGAGGTGAGGATGGCAATACCCGTCCCGGAGATCATGGCCGAACCAATCCCCTGCAGCGCCCTGGCGGCGATCAGCACAATGGCCGAGGGCGCAAGGCCAGCCACCAAGGAGGCGAGGGTAAATACCGCTGTGCCGACGGCAAAGACCTTCTTTCTGCCATGGATGTCGGCAAGGCGACCAATAGGGACGAGGAACATGGCAGCAGCAAGCAGAAAGGAGGTAGGGATCCAACTCAGCAAGATCGCGTCCATCGAAAAGTCCTGTCCAACCTGGGGCAGGGCGATATTGATGGATGAACCAGTGAAGGCAGTGAGCAATGAGGCTAATGTCGCCGCAACCAAAGCAGCAGTACGGCGATTCCAACGAGTTGCCGTCATCCTACAGCTCCCAGAAGCCCATGATAATCCCGCGGGCTATCGACATCCATGACCACAGCCGGATCATCCACTTCTACTTGCTCCATCCGGTCCTGGTAGCGGTCAATGAGCACACGTCCTCCCTGATCACCTTGCACAGCCAAAAGCTCCGGAAAGAGCGCCCGGTCAAAAAGCACAGGATTGCCGCGCCGCCCGCGGTAGATAGGCGCAACGATGGGAGCCCGCGTGGCCCGGTAGCGGTCCACCAGCGATTGAAGCAGTGCGGCCGTCAGGCCCGGCTGGTCGCCCAAGACGATCAGGACAGCCTGGGTCTCGGTGCGCAAGGCCCGGAGCCCGCTGCGCATGGAACTACTCATGCCCTCAGACCAGGACTCGTTGCGCGCAAGGTCCACGGGAAGGCCGGCCAGTACTGCCTCCACCGCCCGGGCATTTGCACCAGTCACCACAACGACCTGCTCCAGGCCTGAATCAGCGACGACCTCAGTCACGTGGCGCACCATGGGCTGGTCGTCGATCGGCAGGAGTTGTTTCGGTTGTCCCATCCGCGTAGACCCGCCTGCAGCCAAAACAATTGCTGCTACGGGCAATTTGCCTGCTCCGGTTTCCATAGCCGCCAATTGTATCACGAAAGGTTAGGAGGTACAAAGTATAGTGTCTGCTTGCAGGAAGATCTGCCCTGATTGGGTCCCCTTGGTTGTTTCGATTCAGGGCAATTGAACTATCTTTTGACAGCCGAGCAGAGGCAAGCTTGCACATCGCACTTGCCGTGGATCACGCCCGAGGGTACTCGGGACGACCACAGCGGGCGAGAACGCAACCATTCTGCCGGTTCGCGCCAGTTTCCGGCCTCCGCCGGACTGTTGTACAGCAGGAGCACTGTGGTGAGTTCCGGCTTTGCAGCAGCCGTACGCCGTACTCCGTACGGTTTCGATTGCGGCATGCTTGACCATCCAGGGATTTTCTGCTATAATACCGCCCGGATACACAAACAACGCACCGACTAGTTGACTGCTAGTGCCGGTCCAATGAAGTGCTGAATAGAGGAACGGACTGCACGATGCCGCAATCTCGGAAGAGAGTCCCAGGAATCCAGACTGATGGCGGTTGCCCTTCAGGCTGGATGCAGAAGCGCGTCCGGTGGGCGCAGCACGATTGGAGGTAAAGCGCACCCCATGCAGAACCTTCTAAATGCTCCTCGCGGCCCATTTGCAGGTCGTAAAGGTAGAGCCCGGCGGGAAACCCTGACCGCCTATCTATTTCTTCTCCCCGCCATTCTCATCATCTTCATATTTGGCCTGTGGCCGGTTGCCCACGCGCTGTATGTGAGCCTGCACAAGTGGAATGTGAAACCCAGGGGCTCGCAGTGCCTGCCCTATTGGCTGGCCTCCCTCGGGATGGGCTCAGAAGAGGCGCTGGAGCAGACCGACTGTCTTGGCATCGAGAACTATGTCGAGCTACTGGGGCTGGGCGACGCGTGGGCTGTCCTCGGCATGATCGTGGCGCTCGCCCTGGGCGCGGTGGCCTATAGCCTGTGGAAACGCTCCAGACGGGACGAGGTTCCAAGCCGAGGGCTGCAGGTCGCGGCTGGCGCTGTAGCAGTTGCCGGACTTGTGTTTCTCCTCCGGGCGCTGCCCGGTCTGATCGAGTCCGGGGAGTGGACCTACCTGGTAGGCATCGGGCTGGCCCTGCTCTCCTGGCTAATCTGGAAAGGCTCCAACCTTGCGGAGTCAAGCTGGCGGGTTATCGCGAGATGGGTGGCGATTGTGGCCTTATTATCGGCTGCCTCCTTTTTCTTCTTTGTCGACTTTCAGCGGATGTGGGAGCTGGGCGATCAGGACTATTTCCGGTCCCTGATCTACACAGTCTTTTACTCCGCCGGGACGGTGCCGGTTCAGTTGGGTGTATCCCTCGTGCTGGCCTACATCCTGTTCCAGGGTGTGCGGGGGCAAGGGGCCTTTCGGCTACTCTATTTTATGCCCTACATCGCGCCTTCTGTGGCCACAGCAGTCGTGTTCAAGCGCATCTTTTCCCTGCGCGACACGGCCCTGGCGAACAATCTGATCGGCCTGGTTGGTATACCTCCGCTCAAATGGCTGCACGAAGCCAAAGGCGTCAACCTGGTCATCATGGACTTGATAAACGAGATCTTTGGCACCACAATGGCCTGGCCCGAGTTCTCGGATCCGCTCAACGTCATCCTGAGCGGGCCCAGCCTTGCGCTGGTCTCTATCATCATGTACAACTGGTGGGTATTCATCGGCTATGATACGGTCATCTACTTGGCTGGCCTGGGGGCCATCCCCCACGAGCTGTACGAGGCAGCCGAGATCGACGGCGCGGGCCGCTGGTCGCTATTCCGCAAGATCACTATCCCGCTCCTGTCGCCCACGACCTTCTTCCTGAGCGTCATCGCTGTCATCGGCACCTTCAAGGCCTTCAACCACATCTTCATCATGAAAGAGTACGCAGCGCGGGATACCGTGGACACAGCTAGCATCCTGATCTACGATACCTTCCGCGGTAACGGCCAGTTTGGGGAGGCAGCAGCAATGGCCTTCATCTTATTTGGCGTTATCCTGGCCATATCTCAGATCCAGAACCGGATCGGGGAAAAGATGGTGTTCTATGGCTGAGATAACCACGACGGAAGTGTCCTGGACTGCCATACGGCGCGCGATTCTGCGGGCGTTGCTTTACCTGGTGCTGATCCTCGGCGCAGCTACCATGGTACTGCCCTTCCTGTGGATGTTGAGCACGTCGGTAATGACCATTGGCGAGGCCAATGCGGGGCGCCTGCTTCCCCGTGCTGCCCGCCTCTCGTGCCCTTATGTAAACCTGATGAGCTATGACAAAGCGGGCACGGTCACCGGCTTTGCCGTAGCGGCGGAGGTGCGGGCCGGTGAGCAGGAGCTGCATACCGACAGCTATTATGTCGAAATCCAGCAAGACGAGCAGACCGCAGCGTGGCAGTTTCGCCTGGTGAACAACCAGGCAGAACCGGTGGCCATCGTTCCGCACGACCAGCCAGACGGCGCCCTTACTGATGACTGGCAGTCGATCCCGGATGGCGGCGGAGAGATAGATACGGGCCGGGGGCTCAACATCACCTTTGCCCCGCCGGCAATCATTGCAGCCGACACCAGCCTGGACCGGCGATCGGGCGCGTCGCGCACAGAGTATGTCAACTGCTGCGAATTCTCCAGTGCTGTCCTGGCGAAGCAGCTAGCCGAGCGTGCAGAGCGAGAGTACACAGGCCGACCCTTGCCGGAGGATCTGAGCGAATGCCGAACACCCAGCCGGAAGCTGGGCTACTTCTTTGGCGAATTCATCGGCAGCAACTACTACCAAGCGTGGAAGACGGCGAAATTCAACGAGTACATGTGGAATAGCGTGCGGCTTACGGCCATTACACTGGCGGGCATCCTCATCGTCTCGACACTGGCTGCCTATGCCTTTGGGCGGATGATTTTTCCTGGCAAGGGCCTGCTCTTTGGTTTACTGCTATCGACGATGATGATCCCCGAAACGGTGACCATGATCCCCAACTTTTTGACGGTCACCGGCAACAACCCATTCTTGCCGTTTATCAACTGGTACGACAACTGGCCCGCGCTTACGGTTCCATTCATGGCCGGTTTTTTCAACATATTCCTCCTACGCCAGTTCTTTGCCCAGATCCCGGACGAATTGTGGGACGCTGCACGTATCGATGGCGCCGGGCATCTGCGGTTTCTCATTCAGGTGGTGCTGCCCCTATCCAAGGCGCCCATCATGACGGTGACCATCTTTGCCTTCATTGGTTCGTGGAACGCACTGCTGTGGCCCCTGATCGCCACCAAGGCAGGCTCCGACTGGTGGCCTATCTCGGTGGGCTTGCAGAACTTTGTCACTGAGGCAGGGCCACAGACGCACCTGTGGATGGCGGCAGCCAGTATCAGCATGCTCCCGGTGCTTCTCCTGTACTTTCTTGCGCAACGACAGTTCATCGAGGGTATTGCGACTACAGGCCTGAAAGGATAGCCAAGATGAGAGGCAGAGCCCAGCAAGCGGAGATCAGACGCCCGGCCCGGCCTGAGCCGGATAACAGGCAACTGCCTCGACGAGAGAGGAGGTGAGGGACTCACAGAATTCGAGTGTGCACAAAAGGCCGTTGCAAAGCTGGCATCAGACCAATTCAACTGAAGAAATATGGAGGAGATGAAGTAAAATGAGTAAAAAGTGGTTGTATTTGTTCGTACTAGCTGTGCTGGTGATCCCCTTGATCCTGACAGCTTGCGGCCCGACCCCGGAGCCGACGACAGCGCCCGAGCCGACCGAAGCGGCACCCGAGCCGACCGAGGCAGTTGAAGAGCCGGAGCCGACCGAGGCAGCTGAGGAGCCAGAAGCTCCCGCCGGCCCGTACGAGGACGTAGACCCGACTGGGGCTACTGTACTGTGGTGGCACCAGCACACCCAGGAGCGCGAAGAAGGCCTCCAGGAGATGGTCGCCGAGTTCAATGAGACCAACGAGTGGGGCATCACGGTCAACGCC
>Ga0207796_1000100_pt1 | contig 35813 bp, 48 predicted proteins | sample Pon1CUnioCityCA_6_FD_187274 | JGI IMG/M metagenome (GOLD analysis project Ga0207796, IMG submission 187274) | Marine sediment microbial community from Union City, CA, USA - Pond 1C Sediment 1 (SPAdes) | ecosystem: Environmental > Aquatic > Marine > Intertidal zone > Salt pond sediment ... | reverse complement strand
CTGCTTAGAAGAAAGTCACTTCCCCGGATGAGACATCATACATGCCCCCGGAGATCCCGATATCACCGTTCTCGGCCAATTCTTTCAGGATGGGGCTTTTTCGATAGATCTCTTCGATGGTGAGTTCCACATTCTTCCTGGCAATCTCGTCAAGCGTGGCGTCTGACCCGGCAGCCTCTACTGCCGGCTTGATCTTGTTTACCAGGCCGGTCAGATTGCCCAACTCGACGGCATCGTAAGCGCCTTTGACCGCACCGCAGCTGGTATGCCCTAAAACCAGGATATGCTTCGAGCCAACGACTTTGCAGGCAAATTCCATGCTGCCCAAAATATCTTCATTGACAAAATTGCCCGCAATGCGCACGCCAAAGATATCCCCTATCCCCAGGTCAAAAACCAGCTCCAAGGGTACCCGGGAATCCACACAACCCAGCACCACCCCGAACGGAAATTGGCCTGAACTGGTGCTCTCCACCTGCGCAAGCAGATCACGCTCAGCTTTCTTCTTCTGCACAAAGCGTTGATTTCCCTCTTTGAGCAGTTCCAGCGCTTTTTGGGGTGTCATTTCAGCCATGGTATCTTTCGTTTGTGTCTTCATACATCACTCCTAAGCTAGATGGTTGTATCAATTTCTAAGCCCAAATTCTTAGCTGTCAAACAACTTTGATATCACCAGGTTTAATGATCAACTCTTCCTGTTTGAGCCATTGGATACTATCTTTAAAATCCTCAAATATTTGTTCTTCTGGGACCAGGTCCGGGATGGCCTTGATCCGCTTCAACATATCTGTGGGTTGAGGCTCCAAGCCGGTCAGCAGTACTGTGACCCCTTTGCGGGTCAGATCGAGGATGGCTTCCTCCAGGGCATAGAGACCGGATTGGTCCATGTGAGGAACACGATCCATACGGATGATCAAGGCGCAAATATTCTCATCCAGGTTCCTGATCAAATCCTGGAAAGCAGATGTGAATCCAAAGAAGAAGGGACCGTAAAGGTGCTTGACATACACACAGCGCTTGATCTCCGAGGTGTAGGCGGTTTCATCCTCCCAGAGCTCCTCACCTTCCACACCCGCCAGCGCATTCACATTCGTGCCCTGCTCAGCCAGATCGCTGGCGCGCTTCATAAACAGCACCGAGGCCAGGATCACACCCACACCAACTGCCTGAATCAGGCTGCCAAAGGTGGTGATGCCAAAGACCAAAATCAGCACAACCGCGTCTGCCTTGGGCACTTTCAATATATGCTGCAAGGCCCGCTTATCGATGATGGCAAATCCTATGGGTATGATGATACCCGCCAACACCGCCAGGGGAATGTAAGCCGCTAGCTGACCTAATCCCAACAAAACAGCCAGCAGGAATATACTGTGGATCACGCCAGAAAGGCGGGTCCTGCCGCCCGCATTGATATTGACCACCGTTCCCTTGGTAGCCCCGGCACCAGGGATACCACCAAAAAGAGCGGCTACCGCGTTGCCAATGCCCTGTCCGATCAACTCGCGGTTGCTGTCATGCTTGGTTTTGGTGATGTTATCCGCGATCACCGAGGTCAATAAGGAATCGATCGATCCTAGGGCTGCCAGCACTAAAGCGTATTCGAGGACAATCAGGTACAAACTGGTATCAATGGGGAAAAAAGTGCTGACCTGCAAGGCAGGGATCCCAGCTGGAATATCCCCGATGGTCGGCACATCAGCTTTCAAGAAAAAAGCCACCAGTGAGACTGTTATCAAGGCCACCAGGGCACTAGGTATGGCTTTGGTGAGCTTCGGAAATAGATAGTAGATCACGACAGTGAGCCCCCCAAGACCGAGGGCGACAAAGTTGATCTGCGAGAAGAACTGCGGCAGCTGTAAGATTACATCAATGGTCGATTTTGGTGAGGTCACGCCGCCAAAGGGGAAGATTTGCAGCAGGACAATGATCAAACCCACACCGCTCATGAAACCGGAAATCACCGGATAAGGCAAAAATTTGATATAGCGGGCAATATTCAAGAAACCAAAAATGATCTGAAAGACACCACCCAGGAAAAAAGTCAGCAGAATGATCCCCAGCGCGCTTTCCAAAGAGCCATAGCTCTCTATCGCAATCGCCACCAGGGCAGCCGAGATCACGGTCATCGGCCCTGTAGGACCACTCACCTGGGTCGCAGTGCCCCCAAATAAAGCCCCCAGAAATCCCAGGATAATCGCGCCATACAGACCGGCCACCGCGCCTACACCGGACTGCACACCAAAGGCTAAGGCTAACGGCAAAGCCACCACACCCGCCAGCAGACCACCGGTTAAGTCACCCCTCAAGTTCTTGAAATCATAAATATTTCTCTTCATTTCATATTCCTCCATTTCACTGCGAATTATACCACAATCCACTATATTATATCTATATTATCACGACAATATCTTTACATATATATCCTAGGTGCCTGGCAGATAAAGGGTAGACGAGAAATAGATTTGTTCCAAGATTGTTGATAATCATCCAAACACATCTTCTGAATGTGGGTTTGCTTATCCTCGTACTCCCATTAAGAATGGCTTAAGATCACTGGCTCATTGAATAAGCCCTTTCTTATTTCCCATTAAAATCCGCCACGCTCAATCTCATGGCACCTGATCCGCGATCTCACTTGCAGTGGCAAAGATCACCAGCCCCTGCTCCTCATAGACGGCCACATGCGATAGGAAATCATCCAGAGCAGCCAAGGCGGATTCCTCTGGTGGGTTTTCTGCATTGGATCCCAGGGCATACTCAATGATATGGGTCACAAAACCCCAAGCAGCGGTGCGATCCGGTTGTTCTTCCGCCATATAGCCCAGGGCATTATCAAAGTATCCCTGCAATTGTCCGAAGTGCTGGCTGCCCAGCACATCCGGTGGACCCTCCTCCCCGGGCAGGATGAAACCAGTCAGTGGAACATGGTCGATCAGGGTCATCTCTCCACCAGGAAGATCACTGCAAATATCTTCATTCAAATAATCTGGATGCCAGGGAAAGAGCAGGTTGCCAGTCACCGGGTACATATCGTTGCCGGTTCCCAGCTGGTTGTCACAGGCCCCGCTGATGGTGTTCATCTCCCCTCCAGGGGTGAAATTAACTGTGCCCACCGAGAGACCATTTTCCGCTGTCATGCGCATCACCAGGGACATAGCGCCCTGTGCCTGGGCTTCCCCGGTGACAGGCACCTGGGTCAGAAAACCCGACGAAGTGACCGGATCGATCCCCAGAGTATTCTCGAATGCCGCTACCGCCTGGGGAATTGCCTCCATTCGATGTCCGTGAACCCCGATCTCGTGCCCTTTGGCCTGCAGCGCCTCAAAGATCAACGGACCCCCCTGGTACTCGACCAGTCCCTCCACGGTAGGCGCCATGAATTCCCAGGTAGCTTTTGCGCCATACCGATCCAACACTGCGGCAATCCCTTCAATGGCTGCCAGCATATTCTCGGCAGCTTGGAGATCGATCGCTGTCTGACCAGGGTCGGTATAAGGCAAGTATTCCTTGGATCCATGGACATGGATGGCATAGAAAAAAAAGATAGGAGGTGTATTCCCTGAACTTTCCCCAGGAACAGATGGTGCTTGGGAAATCGACTCCGGGGATATCTTACAGTCGGCAGGGCAATTCTCACTAGTTTCTGGCCCATCACAAACCCCATCCCCGCAGGATTTCTCGGCTGCTTCGGCTTTTTCCGTCACCCGTGGTCCAGGTAGTTCTTCTTGTCCAAAGCTTGAACAACTACTGATTCCAAATCCAATCAGGATAATAGATAAGACCAGGAAGATTCTTCTCATGGGACAACCCTCCATAGGTACTATTATAAGAATATTTGGGCGCTTACCAATTTGAAATCCTTGATTTTAATAAACGAAACTGATAGCAGAATCCCGGTATTCATCACGCTCTGGCTTCTTTTGGTAAGGCGATTGCAAACTCGCACAGCTCATCTCCCTGGAGGAGGGAGCGGACGATTTCGATCTTGACTGGCCGGCCGAGCGCCCCTTCCCACTGCTGGCGGTACCATCCCGATCCGCAGTAGCAGAACACAGCGGGCATACCCTCATCCAGGTTGTCCCGGATCAGCGGGCAGAAGCAGTAAGCTTTTCTTTTTTCCTCCAGGGACTTCGCTGCCTCATAAGCAGCAGGATCGCGGGGGGCCTTGGCGGTATAGATCGTATAGCCCTCCCTGGATGCACCTTCCCCCCAGCCCGGATCCCGGTCCATGAAATCGATCACAGCATCTACTGCTTCCAGCATATCCCCGCCTGCTTTTTCTGCCCCGAGATACACTTCCCGCAGCTTAGAAATCTGTCTCTCGGGAAAAACATGGGCGCAGCGAGAAAGGACTTGATAACAAACTTCATCCCCACCCTCTTTCTCCAGGTTGGTCACAGCGCTTCGGACCCATTGGAAACGTTCTTCCAGGGTGGTGTCAACCGTTGGTGCGTCTCGCATAGCTGCGATCTGGTGGGCACTTTCCTCATTTACCACCCGGGCAAGATGATCCGCCAGCAGCTCCTCCCAGGCGTGGATCACAAACTGGATCTCAATTGCTTCCAACCCGATCGGGTCCAGGTAAACCTCGTGGCAAAACTCGTCGGAGACGATCCCCCGCTCCGCTGTCCAGGCATAGAGCGTGCGGTAGCTCTCTCCCAGTTCATCAAGGGGTCCCTCATGGACCAAGGATAGAACATCTCTCGCTGGCAGAAGCCGAGTCAGGTCTGAATCCTTCCCAAAAGATTCCCATACCGGAAAACAGAGATCCACGTCATAGCCATCCCTGACGCTGGTAATGAATTGGATGATGCAAATGGGCGGACCGGCCAGGACTTCCTCTGGCAAACCCTGTTGGATTGCCTGAAAAAGTGCCTGAAGCTGGTTCCGCTTCTGGAGCTGGACACGGTGAGAGAGGACCCAGGTCTCGCTGATATGCTTGTGTTTAATCTGTCCACTGTTCATCTTCGTATTCCCAGTCCTTGATCTCTATTTGCCTGTTGGAAAGGAATATTACCTATCAAATATGATCTCCGTCCAGTGCACGGGGTGATCTGTGGCTGATTCTGGGGGCAGCACATAGACCGGTTCACGCGCTGTGAGATCGGGGGAGAAGAAGATATGGTCAATGCGGTTCTCTCCAGACATGTCCACACCATCGGCACCAACCTCCGAAGAATAGATGCTTACCCAGGCGTTCGTTAACACCTCATCGATCAATTGATAGGCTTCTTCATAATCCCGCAAGTTGTAATCCCCCAGAGCGATCACATTTGACCGGCCAGCTGAGCGTTCTAAAAGGGTCTCCGCGAAGACCAGCATAGCGATATCCGAGCCATCCGGATGCACATTGTAGATCGCGAACCGCTTTCCGGATACTTCCACCTCAGCCTCCGCGGTGCCAATCTCATCCTGGTCGCTGTAAGTGAAGACCGAGCGGGTATTTTCCAGGGGGAAGCGGGATAAAATAGCTGTGCCAAACGAGCCGCTGGTGGTGGTTGGGCCATAATAAGCATAATAGCCCAGTTTCCCCGCCAAATATCTCACAAAATCGTGGTTATTGAAAGATACCCGGGCTGTGTCGGATTCCTGCAGGGCCAGCAGATCGGGACCTACCCGGCGAATCAAGGCCAGCTGCTCCTCAATCGAACGTTCGCCGATTTCATCATTGGCTCCCTGGATATTGTAGGTCATCACCACCAGGGAACTCTCCCTGGGCTCGAAATCCACCACCCGGGTGGTAGCCAAAGCGCTCCCAGCGCTAGCACCAAACCAGAGAACCAGAAAAACTGCCGCGGCCCACGAGAATCTCCCCCCTGGTTCTCGCTCCCGGTCTGAAGCAGCAGGTCTTTTCAAGCTGACGAGCAGGACCAGCAGGCCAGCCAGCAGGGCATAGGGCAGCCAAAACTTATTCCGGAACCAGGGACTGACCGGCTCCACATATCCCCAGACATTGCTGAAAATATGGAAAAAGACCAGGATCACCAGGATCAGGCTGCCCAGCAGGGTGCCCGGCACCAGGTCCCGGGGATTGGGTTGGGCAGTCCGGATCCAGCCGGCAAACACCTTCAGATCCAGGAAGATCACCGGAAAAAGCAGCAGGGTCAGGATCAATGCCCCACTCTGGATCCAGGTTGGAGAACCCACCACCACAGCTGGGGAAGATGGGGTAGCCGGGAATGGCACCCGGTGGGAAAGCAGAGTCCCAACCAGAGCGCCAGTGAAAGCCAAATTCCAAATCAGGAGCCAGATCCGGGGGATCTTATCCACCCATCCCGGCCTGAACAGGGATAAACCCAACCAGCCCAAAGAAAGCGCGCTGACTGCGATCACAATCCAGCGGTAATTCCCCTCGGTCCAGCGGGAGATCACCGCAGGGGCGGAAAAAGCGAACCAGGCCAGGCCGACTACCAGCAAGATCCCGGTCACAGCCAAAGTGACCGGCTTGGCCCCGCTGCGAGCACGATCCGGTCCTCCCCAATCCAGGAAAGTGATCAAACAACCCAACCCGGCGCCCAGGACCCATCCAACCCAGCCCCCAGATGAGAACAGGGAGTAATCCAGGCCGTAGTTAACTGTCCGCAAGAACACGGACAACCCGATCCCCAACGCCATGCCGGCGGGGATCCAGGAAACAAGCGGGCAGGGTTGATCGCCTTTTGCCTCTGCAGTGAGCAGGAAAGGCAGCAAGCAGAGCCCGGCCCCTGTCCCAGCACCTGCTGCCAGCATTCGTCCCAGGGTGTTGAAATACGGTGTTGACCCCCGGGCTAGAATGAAGATCCCCAACAGGACCCAGGCCACCAGGGCCGGCTGTTTATCCCGGTACAAGGTCAACAAGACCGTCGTAAAGAAGAACAGCAGGCCCAGGGCTTTTTCATCCAACGAGGTGTTCATCAGGTCCAGGATATAAATGGACTCGACCAGGGTGCCCATCAGCTGGATCAGGAACAGGAAGTATATGCCTAGCGCTACCACGATCAAGCTTGTCTTTTTCATGATTGGAACCTCCTGTTAGCCCGGATATTGGCAATGTCTTAAGAGTGTTTCAGAAATTAATATAGATCAACGCTATTGCGTCCTGAATAGACCCGAGAAATCCAGATATCGAAAGATGATTGTCTGTCCTATTCCTCCGGATCAATCATCCTGCAGCAGTGCGCTGCGGGCCATGTTATCGATCATCCCCGGAGTGATCAGCTTCAACCAGGGCCCAACCTTGCCTCGCAGGGTCTGCCTGTCCTCCCGAGCCCGTCTCTCCATGGCCCCCACCAGCGATCGCACACTGTCCTCTGTGGTCATCACCTGCCCCTCTTCCAGGGGCGATGCACCCAGGCGCTGGCCGTCGGCTTTGAAAGCCCGATCGCGCATCCCGGTGGCGACAAAATCGGGGTAGGAAATGGTCACGCTGATCCCATAGCCGGCCAGCTCGATCCGCAAGGTGTCCATGAATCCCTTCAGGGCGTGCTTGCTGGCCGCGTATGCCGAACGGGTGGGTATCCCGTTGAGGGCGGCCAGGCTGGCAACAGCCACGATCCGTCCCTGTGTATCTTTGAGATAAGGCAGTGCATAATGCGTGCAGTAGACCGCGCCAAAATAATTCACGCGCATGATCCTTTCGAACAGGTCCAGGCTTTGAAATTCTTCGAATAAGGCCCACATAGTGATCCCGGCGTTGTTGACCAGGGTGTCAATCCGGCCGTACTCGTCCACTGTCCGCTGGATCAGCATCTGGCATTGCTCCTGGTCGGTGACATCGGTGGCAACTGGGATCGCCCGCCCCCCGCGCTGACGGCATTCTTCAGACGCTTCCTGCAAGGCTTCCTGATCGCGGGCTGCCAGGGCCAGCCAGGCTCCCTGGTCAGCCAGCTGATAGGCCAGCTCGCGGCCAATGCCGCTGGAAGCGCCAGTGATAATGGTGACGTTCTCGTGGAAGATTGCTGGTGGCATGGATACCCTCCTGATTTCAGGCGATTCAATAATCCAACAGAAATTCTCTATTTATCTGAAGAAACCAGTCAAAGAATACCCCGGAGAATGAATCAAGAATCCGAGATCTTCGCTGTAAAGGCGATAAACCTATCAACAAACCCTTCAAAACGATCCCGGAAATCCTCCTCCATCAAATCACCCCGCTCGTCGAATTTATCCTGCATCTCACCTACGGTCAGCATGTGGGGTTGGGGGTAGGCAAACAGGGAGAGTATGACCTGCTGCACCTGGTAGGCAGCTCGAATGCCGCCCATTTTCCCGCTGGATCCGGTTGCCACACCAATCGGCTTGTTCCGAAACCCCTTTTTGGCGAATACATCAATGAAATTCTTCAACCCCGAAGAGAAGCTGCCGTTATATTCCGGGGTGAGAAAAATGATCCCATCCGAAGCCAGGAGTTGATCCATGGTCGGCTGCCAGTTCTCAGGTTTGTCTTCGACCTTAGGAAAGCGTTCTTGAAATCGGGGAAGGTCCAGTTCCAGCAAATCGATGATAGCTGCCTGGTGGCCGGCTTTCGCAATTTGCTTTTCCAGGGCCAGGGCAATCCGGTGACTTACCCGTCCGGTGCGGGTGCTGCTGGAGATGATGGTGATTTTCATATTCAATTCATCCTGTCTAAATGCTGATAAAAATTACTCCCGTCAGGGTATATTCTATCTTACTTAAGAGTCCATTTTTCGCTATCAGGGGCGAGTCCCTCGCTGGTTGGGAGATCTCCGGCTTCACCCTTCCATCCCCGCCGAGCACATCTACAGAAAATACAAACTGCCATATCAATTCAAGGCGAATTGGAATCAGGCAGTTTCCAGGGGAATTGAATCGACAGCTGTGATGTATTTCCAAATAAATTGATAATTCCGATTCATCACTTCTGGTGCCATTTTATCGAAGGTATCCTCGGTTTGGTGCCAGTAAGGAATCTCACCATTGCGGTCGATGCCATTGATGGTGATAGCCGGAATACCCACTCGCAGGGCATCAGCCATTTCGGTGTTTCCGCCTTTAATCGTGGATGGATAGGCACCAAGAGCGGGGTGGGATGCAGAAACTCTCTCAGCTATTTCGACTAATTGGGGATCCCCGTGGAATGGGACCACAATTCCCTCTTTAACTAGCCATGAAGGACCAGCACAACCCAGCATTTCGAAAACCACGACCTTGGGATCCTTGAATTCAGAAAGATGTCGGCGAAAAAAATCGATGGCGCCATAGTGCTGAACTTCTTCACAACCGGTGCAAACAAACCACACCTGGGTATTTTCAAGGGGTTCCTGCTGCAGGTGATCTGCCAGGGTAAGGACGAGCCCAGCAGCAGTTGCATTATCATTCGCACCGGGACTGAAATCCGTGCTGTCCGCTTCCAAGCACATCGCGGCCAGCAGAACAGAGCTGACTGCACTGGGGATGGTCAAGGGCCAAATCCATGGCCAGGAGAAAAACGCCCCAAGCCCATACAGCACCACCTGCAGCAAACTAAGAACAAAGGCAAGCGTGGTAAAGATTTGATAAACATTCACCCAGGAAGGGGATCGAAACACCAAAGGAGACCGATGGCTGTCCACATGCCCAACCAGGATCAGATCCTGTTTTCTCGTTCCCTGAGGCGGTAATGTAGCGAACACATTCTGGCTTTTCCCTTTTGGCACTAACCTCCGGAAAAGATTATCCTGAAAGCTTAACTCCAGCAACTGGGAGATGATACTAATCAATGAGATCAGTCCAGCCAGCACAGCAGTCAAGCGGCCATAAAGCGGATAGATAAAAAATGCAGCCAGCATCATCAAAGCAGCCATCAGATGGGGATGGTAGATAGATCTTGCACTCTGGAAAAACTCCATCTGGGGGTCAAGACCGAGATTCCGGAAGGTGCTCTCACAATAGTCGGAAGCTTCCCGTTCTTTCTCGGTTGTCGAACCGCGGGGACCGATTTCAGCGGCAAATACTTTAATATGATCAAGCCATCCAGAAAGAAATTTATTCTTTTCAGGGGTTTCCAGTTCTGGGACCGTGCTGGTTTTATTCTTCATCAGAAACATCCTTTGCGATCATCGAATGGTTAGAAAACGCTGTTCAGAGAGTTGTGGAAAAACCCAACCCTACGTTCCGTTTCTTTCAGGCATGATTTTTTTGGCCAGCAAAATAGCAATTTGGCATCCGCAATGACTTGAATGGTTCTTTTCTCTCAACTCCAGCTCTTTGCATCTCGGCGGGAATCGCAATCAGACTTGTTATTAAGATGCCTGGTTTGCATTTGTAAAATCAGCCATGGGATGCAGCATCAGGAAAGAAACGCTGATGAACAGTGCGGCTCCAGCCACGGCGGCAATCAGTGCTGCCGTTGAATATTTGGCTAAGAAGTTAAAACCCCACAAGACATAGGGTGTGAAAAAGACAGCGACGCCAATCAGGCCGATGGTAATGATCAACAAGCCCAACCGATTGGAGGACTTGAACACCTTAATGAGATCAAAGATTGCCAACACACAGAAAAGGGCGATCCCCAATAGTTGCAGCAGGTAGAAGACCAAAGCCAGGATGCCAAAATCAGGTTGAAGTTGGTTCAAGTAAATCGCTGGCGGAAAGAGAGTGACATTCAGGACCAAGATCAGCCATCCAAATGCAACCAATCCTTTCCTGATCCATCCTTTGTGTATACCAATGGTGATGGTGTTGATGACCAAGAATCCAAAAGACATTGAGAGCAGGAACTCACCCAATAGAAAGGAGAAAAATTCCTCTTTTGGTTCGTAAGTCAAACGTTGATAATTCTTTATTGAAACCCATTCCCAGGTGTTGTTGGTACTAAAAACCAGTATACCTTCATGCCCCATAGCAAAGATGATATTTCCTGACCTAGGGTCAACCACCGTGTCAAGGGGGCCTGGTCGATAGATAGGAGATCCTTTCCGCTGTTCGTACTTTAATTGCAAGGGTTGGTTGGTGGGGACCAGGGAATATGCAAAGGGGAAAGTTTTCCCCCCGTCTTTTGATATCTTTATGTACTCACCGAGGATAAACTCGTATCGGATCAATCCGCTTTCGCTTCGGCCCCCTGAATCATCAGCTGGATAGTCGTATTCCAATGTCTCCCAGGTCATCCCCCCATCTTCGCTGAGGAACCGGTAATAGGATGAATAAGCAAAGACCTGGCCATCGACGATCTCCAGGGTATCGATGCCGTAATCCGGCGCCGGGGCGTTGGCAAGGGTCAACAGGAGTGCGAATTGCAGAGACAGCCAGCCCAGATTGGCGCTGCTGGGAAGGCGGCTGTCATCCAGGTCCCAAAATTTCCAGGCTAACCCTAATGAGAACAGAGCAAGCAGGTCCGAGGGATCCCTGCGGATGTTGATGGACAGTTTCAACATGGATTCAAGAAATTGATTTAAGGCTTGATTGATGGGAGGAATTGTTTTGGGCAGAGTGAAAATCAATCCAGTGATGATGAAAGCGGAAAACTTAACGATATCCTCTTTCTTCAACAGATGGGCGGGGATCAGAATAGAAAGCACAGCTGCTAAGCCGATGGGGAAGAAAAACAACCAGGCAAAATCACCTATCTTGCCCGTGAGCCAGCTGGGAGTGTACAGCCTCAAAAACCAATCGTTCACAAACAGGATGATCAGGGAGAGAATGGTCAGAGGATGGGAAAGCAGTTTAAACCCTTTGTCCAGCACCGGATCATCAGGCCTGATAGATCTCATCAGCATCTCCTTCGATAAACTCTTGATTGCCCCTTTGGCTTATCTACCGGTAAACGCAGCCTGCCAACGATGTATGTTTTGAATAGGATCGATCACAGCCTAATCCCCCACTCTCATTATATCCCACCTGATCATTGACCCGAAACCACCGATTAAGAAAAAAAACAGGCTGGCGAGCCAAGTTGGAGTATGGCTCTCAATACATGGGGTTTCCGTTCGCGGTCGATTCAGGAATTTCTTGGATCACATCCCAATGTTCGACAATCTTGCCGTTCTCATCAAAACGAAAGAAATCCATGGTCACATACTCTTCATCCCCCGGCCAGGTTTGATGGGTATGGACCGCAACCAAATCCCCCTCTGCGACAGCTCTGACAAAGGTGATATCCTTTTCCGGGTATTCCGCGGCCATTCTCTCAAAGTAAGCGATAAATGGGACTTTTCCGTCCCCCACTAAGGGGTTGTGCTGGATATAGTGCTCACCAACATACTTTTCAACTGCCTGGCGTGGATGCCCTAAATAAGCCAGGCGATAGAATGAGATCGCATTCTGTTTATTAGCAGCGGTGTCATGGGTCATAGCAATCAGCTCCTGTGAGTAATGTTATCGGTGGCAGAATCTGACAGGTGAACCGAAACTTGGACAAGCAGTAAGCTGGAATATCTAATTGCAAGTGGGCTTAATAGCAGCTCCATCCTGGCAATCTTTCTGGCGCCTGGATTGTATATCCATTATGAAAATTCCCCTTTACCGGGCTGTAAACCCTGAAGCGTATGGTGCGGGTGGGGTAGATCCCCTATCTATCTCTTCATTTTTCTGGACCACATGTCAAAATGGTGAAACTAACTTCATCGGTTTTGATGACTTCCTTTTTTTCGATAACAAAACCTGTGGTCCCTAATTTTTTTTCGAGGGCGTTGAGGTCCTTCTTTGCCCCTGGAACGCCTGAATCCTTGACAATGATCAATCTGCCTCCAGGCCTGAGGATGCGTAGAATCTCATGCAAACCTTGTTGAACATCATTCCAATGATCAATTGAGTCAAAAGCAAAGACAATGTCTGCGACGGAATCCGCTGCTGGCAAATACTCTGCTGACCCAACCTTGAAATCAATTTGAAAGCCGGTCTTCTTCTTTTTTGTGATATCTGTTGCGATCTCGATCATGCGCGGGATCGGGTCAATCCCAATCAGGGTTCCGTTTGTCACCTTGACCGCTGCATGGCGAAGAGCAGAACCAGTCCCGCAGCCCACATCAACAATGGTTGATTGAGCCGGTAAATCTAACTGCTCAACAGCTAATCTATTGGTAGGGTAATCACCATAATTTTCTGCATACCACTCTGCCGTTTCAGCGTTCCATTCAGTCATAAGAGGATTAGGAGGTCGTTCTAACGTTAAAAGCTCACCTGCAGCTGGCAATGGAAAGAAGAAGTAGATTCGATCAAAGTCTGTTTGTAATAAACCCTTCTAAATCCAGTCTGCATTCTCCTGGCTGGGCTGCAGGCGCAAGGGTGAAACCGGGGATAGCCATTATTTGTGATCCGCAGCGATTAAAACATTAAACCGCTTTCCATCGCTTGATCCGCAGCCAACATGCGGAGGAAAACTAACTTGGCCAATCCTCGCCTTCGGTATAGCGGGTCCCTCGATGCCCTTTCTTGGAAACGGGCACCTCCAAACGTTCACCCGGCGCTTCGACAGTGATCAATGTACGCGGCTTGCCTGACCTGGGATTGACAGCGCCTGGGATCAGTTCTTTGATAGGCAGACGACCTATCAATTGATTTCCATAAATCGTATACACATAATGGCCGACTTTGAGCTTTGAAGGTGTGCCAGCCATGTGAAATTCGTATTCCGAGAGCGAGCCGTCGTACAGACTATCGACCGTCTCTTGACCGGCCTTGGCCGGGATTGTTTTGGTAATGCCGAAATTCATGGTTTCCTCTCCGGTAATAATGCCCTAATTATGCTTCGGTCTCCGGTCCGCTGCAGGCGTTCACCCCATCCCTACTCAGAATCCCCGACCAAGATTTCCGCCCCCTCAACCTTCACCGGGTAGCTCTCCAGGTCCTTCACCCCCATTTTCAAGATCATGATCTGGGCATCGCCTACTGCACCTCCGTTCGTCAGGTCAAATTGCGCCCCGTGCCGGGGGCAGGTTACGACCTTTCCGTCCAGGCTGCCCTTAGCCAGTGAGCCCCCCAAATGACTGCACTTGTTGGCCACGGCATGATAGCTGCCATCCAGGTTCGCTAACAGGATTTCCTTTCCCCTGACCTTGACCATGGTCATCTCTCCGGCTGGCAGCTGGGATACTTCCAATACCTTGATATACTCCATGATTCTCTCCTTGTTTATGTTGTGCAATTCTTACTGTTCTCTTTTACCGCAATTGCCAGTCTTCGCCGTCAATGAATGCTGGTCACAAGGCGGATTTTTCCTGGCCAATAATCATCCCCGGGAGGGTTCCAGGGGCAAATAATACTTTTGATCGTTGTACGTTCCGCCTTACCATTTGCTCGCCCTCTGCCCTACTGCCTATTATCATACTGTTTTTCGATCTTTGCCCAGCTGTCGCGCAGGGCAATCGTGCGGTTGAAGACCAGCTTCTCCGGGGTCGTATCCGGATCGACACAAAAATAGCCCACCCGCTCAAACTGGAACCGGTCCCCCACTCCGGCGTCCTTCAAGCTCGGTTCCACCTTGGCATCTACCAGCACCTGTAATGAATCCGGGTTGATATAGTCCGTGAACTCACCCTCCGCATCCATCGGGAAAGGGTGGGTGAAAAGCCGGTCATAGAGGCGGACCTCCGCGTCCAGGGCATGATCTGCGCTGACCCAATGCAGGGTGCCTTTCACCCGCCGACCATCCGGGGCATTGCCGCCTTTAGTCTCCGGATCGACAGTGCAGTGCACTTCCAGGATCTCGCCCGCTTCATCCTTAATCACCTCTGTACAGGTCACCAGATAGCCAAACCGCAGTCGCACTTCCCTACCCGGCGCCATGCGCCAGAATTTTTTATGCGGCACCTCCTGGAAGTCCTCCCGGTCGATGTACAGCTCTCGGCTGAAGGGCACCTCTCGGACCCCCCGGGAAGGATCATCCGGATGATTGGGGAACTCCATCATTTCCACCTGGTCCTCCGGGTAGTTGGTCAGCACCACCTTAAGGGGGTTGATGACCCCGCTGACCCGGTTCACACGTTCGTTAAGGTCATCGCGCACAAAATGGTCAAACAGGCTGTGCTGGTGAGTGCTCAAGGAAAGCCCCACACCGATATGCTCGATAAAGGCCCGGATAGCTTGCGGGGGAATCCCGGCCCGGCGCATGCCAGCCAGGGTGATCATCCGCGGGTCATCCCAGCCTTGCACATAGCCGCCTTCCACGATCTGGATCAGTTTGCGCTTGCTCATCACGGTGTAAGTCATGTTGAAGCGGGCAAACTCGATCTGCCGGGGGGCAGGCTGGGGGACATCCAGCTGATCCAGGAACCAGTTGTACAGCTCCCGGTTGTTCTTGAATTCGATCGAGCACAGAGAATGGGTCACACCCTCAATGGAATCCGATTGGCCGTGGGCCCAGTCGTAGAGGGGATAGATGCACCATTCATCTCCTGTACGGTGGTGATGTTCATGCAAGATGCGGTACATCACCGGGTCCCGCATATTCATATTGGGATGAGTCATATCGATCCTGGCCCGCAACACCCGGGTTCCATCCTCAAACTCGCCTGCTTTCATGCGTTCAAAGAGATCCAGGTTCTCGTCTACCGAGCGATTCCGGTAAGGGCTGTCCTTCCCGGGTTCGGTCAGGGTGCCCCGGTATTCACGGATCTCGTCCGCGCTGAGATCATCCACATAGGCTTTGCTGTCCTTGATGAGCTGGATGGCGTAATTGTAAAGCTGTCCAAAATAATCCGAAGCAAAATAAAGGTGTTGCCCCCAGTCATATCCCAACCATTGGATATCTTCCATCATCGACTGGACATACTCACTTTCCTCCTTGGCCGGATTGGTATCATCAAAACGCAGGCTGCAGAAACCTCCGAATTCTTCCGCCACGCCAAAGTCCAAGGCGATCGCCTTGACATGGCCAATATGCAGGTAGCCGTTGGGTTCCGGTGGGAAGCGGGTCTGCACCCGGTCATAGCGGCCGGAGGCCAGGTCTTGCTTGATCTCGTCGCGGATAAAATCGGACAGTTCGTTGTCAGTGCTCATTAATCTCTCCCTCTACTGAGGATCTATCTTCCTTGAATGATGCTACCTTCAAAATTTTACCATTCGATCTTTGAAATGCGCCTTTTCTCTACCTCCAGGCAGGTAGCAATTGACGAAGGTTCCTGGAAATGATAAAATGCTGTGACTGGTGGGGGCTCGTCTAACGGTAGGACAGCGGTCTCTGGAACCGTAAGTCGGGGTTCGAATCCCTGGCCCCCAGCTTACAACCCCGAAAGAATTTTCGGGGTTTTTGTTTTCCAGATAACAAAATTATTAAGCGCTCCAGGCCGGCTTTTATAGTATAGTAGAATCACGAATAAGGTATCCAAAGAGGAATCCAACTAGAGGAGAGAATGATGGCGGACGTTGTAGAATATACCATTTTCGGTGACGATTTACAGATGGTGGAAATCCAGCTTGACCCCGAGGAAGGCATCCGGGCTGAAGCTGGCACCATGCTGTATATGGACAAGGGCATACAGATGCAAACCGGCACTGGCGGGGGCATCTTCAAAGGTGTGCAGCGGGTTTTCACAGGCGAAAGCTTTTTCATCACCACCTTCTTGAATACAGCCAGCGAACTCAAGCGGGTGGCTTTTGCTGCTCCTTATCCCGGCAAGATCATCCCCCTCGACCTGACCGCTTTGGGCAGGACTTTCATCTGTCAAAAAGACAGCTTCCTGTGCGCTGCCAGGGGCATCGAGATCGAGATTGCCTTCAGTAAAAAGATCGGCGCAGGCCTCTTCGGCGGAGAAGGGTTCATCCTCCAGCGCTTGGTGGGTGATGGTCTGGCTTTTGCTCACGCCGGGGGAACCATCATCGAAAGGGATCTGAACGCGGGCGAAGTACTTAACGTAGACACCGGATGCCTGGTGGCTTTTGCGCCCAGCATAGACTATGATATTGAATTCGTGGGCGGCTTTACCAACGCCCTCTTTGGTGGTGAAGGCCTCTTCCTGGCCAAATTGACCGGACCTGGTAAGGTTTACCTGCAGAGCTTACCGCTGTCCCGGCTGGCTGACCGCATCGCAGTGGCAGCTAATCTGGGCAACGTTGGTGAGCGCAAAGGTGCGTCCGGGCTGGGTGGAGAGATCCTGGGTGATATTATCAGTGGACTATAAGAGAAGGACGACTATCCCTTATGAGTGAAACCAAAAAGCAAAGCAAAATCCTAATGTGGGGAGCCAGAATTGGTGGACTAACCATCAGCGGATTCTGGATATTCAGTCTGATCATGAATACAATCCGGGAGAGTCAGGGGGGTGCATTCCGACTCACCCTGGAGGGATCCCTGTTGACCCTGCTGGTTTTCAGCTCTTCGGTGGCTGCGGTTTATGCCTGGATCGATCCCCTATCCGGCGGTAAATTCACCATTGTCAGCAGCCTGTTCCTGACCATTTTTGCCTACTTCTCAGCAGCCCAGGACCGGCTGATGGCTATAGCCATCAGCGGCTTGCCCTTCTTCTTGATCGGGCTGCTGTTCGTACAATCTCAAAACGCTGAGGGGGAAAGCGGTTAATTCTCGGGGAGGTCTTTAGATTCCTCCCAGAGCGCGTCCAGCTCTTCCAGACAGAAATCAGACAGCTCGCGCCCTCTGGCGCGGGCTTCTTTTTCTAGATGTGAAAAACGGGCTTTAAAGCGCTGGTTCGCTCCACGCAAAGCGCTTTCGGCATCCACATCAAGCCAGCGGGCTACATTCACCACTGAAAATAATAAGTCCCCAATTTCCTCTACCTGCCGGATGCCTTTAGGGCTGTGCTTAAGTTCAGCGATCTCTTCCGGGATCTTGGCCAACACCCCTTCCAGATCCACCCAATCAAAACCCACCCGGGAGGCGCGCTTCTGAAAAGTTTCCGCCTGGGTTAACGCGGGCAGGGAACCGGGCACACCGTCCAGCATGCTCTTTTCCCGCTCCCCGTGCTGCTGGCGTTCCTGAGCTTTGATCGCTTCCCAATTCTTGATCACCGCGCCAGACTCTTCCAGGTCCAGTTCATCAAAGACATGAGGGTGGCGCTGGATAAGCTTGGTGTAGATCCCCCGGATGACATCGCTGAAATTGAACTCGCCGTATTCACTGGCAATCTGGGCATGAAGGATGATCTGCAGCAGCAGGTCCCCGAACTCTTCCTGCATCGCCTGGGGATTGTTATTATCAATGGCTTCCAGAGTTTCATAAGCCTCTTCCAGCAGGTTGGGCCGCAGGCTTTGGTGGTCTTGTTCCCGATCCCAGGGGCAGCCTTCCGGCGAGCGCAAGTGGGCGATCAGCTCCAGAAAGGACTCCATGGATGATCCCGGAGCCAGGGGAGGCAGGTAGAGAGCAGTACGGTTCCCGATCAATTGGCTGCGGTCCAGCTCATAAAGAGGGATCTCTTCTATCTTCAGCTGAGGGGTGCCAGCCTGATGGATGAGGGAGACCTGATGGTCGTCAGGATAAACTGCCATCAAGGTCAACTTAAGGTCGGAGGCAACTTGCTGGGAATATACTTGAGCAACCAGGACAGGCCGATCGGGGGGAAAAGTTGGATAATAGCCAGCTGTCAGTTCCAGGGCATCCACCAGAGAGATCTGGGGAAGAGGATCCACCTCCAAGGCGGAGAAGGTAGGCTCCAGGAAACTCACTCCAGGGATCACTTCCACGCTGAGTCCGGCCTGGCGGGCTTGCTCGAGAATCATGCCCGGGGAGTCTTCGGCAATAAATGGGTCACCGGGCACAGCATACACCACCGGGGGTTGGGTGCGGGCCAGGGAGATCACTTCCTGGGCAATTCGTTGGTAAACACCCTTAAAATCCTCTTCTTCCTCGTAGATCCAATCAAAGGAATGAATGGTCAAGTCAGCTGGCAAGCCCTGAACGGTGGGATGCTGCTCGGTCCGTAAATAGACCTCTCCCACAGTGGAGAGCACCTCTGCTCCCCGCAAGGTAAGATACTCTGGCCTCCCTGGCCCAAGTCCAAGGATGATGATCTCCGGCTGCTGTTTATCCTTATCCATCACTGGCTGTCTCTCTTTAGAATGCAAAACGGAGAACACGCGATCCTCAGTGGTGCTCTCCGTCTCGTTATCTGGATAGTGTGAACCTGCCGGGGTGCTCGGAGGCTGCTAGCGTTTGGTGTACGTTGGTGCCTTGCGTGCGCCTTTAAGACCTGGTTTCTTCCGTTCTTTGACGCGGGCATCCCGGGACAGAAGACCAGCATGGCTTAATTCCATGCGCAGTTCCGGATCCATTTTTATGATTGCCCGGGCCAATCCCAGGCTGACAGAATCCGCCTGCCCAATCACGCCCCCGCCTTTGACAAGGGCGCTGATATCATACTCAGCGTTGCTCCCCAGGTAGTTCAGCGGAGCGGTGACGGTCTTGTTATCCCTTTCTGTCGGAAAATAATCTTCCAGGGTTTTCTCATTGATGATAAACTTACCGGACCCTTTGGTGATCCGCACGCGTGCGGTGGCTGATTTTCGGCGTCCGATACCTTCAAAATACTCTGCCATGAAAAACTCCTCTAATTTAATACCTGATTATCCTCGACCTGAAAATTTACAGGTTGGGATAAAGTTCCTCAACGGGTACAGGATGCTGTGCCTGGTGGGGATGATCCGGCCCAGCATATACTTTAAGTTTCTTTTTCAACCGCCTGCCTAATCGGGTGTGCGGAAGCATACCCCTGACTGCATGTTCAATGACATATTCAGGCCGTTTTTCAAGCTGGTTGCGGAGGGAGGTCTTCTTCAAACCACCCTGATACTTTGATTCGCGATAGTAATACTTGTCATCCATCTTCTTTCCGGTGACTTCAAACTTTTCTGCGTTGATGACAATCACAAAATCGCCTGTATCAACACCCGGGGTGTATTCCACTTTATGTTTTCCGAGGATCAACTTGGAAATCACTGAAGCCAACCGCCCCAGATTCTTTCCCTCGGCATCTACCAACACCCAATGCTTGGTGATATCTTCTGATTTTGGATAATATGTTTTCTTCACAATCTTGTACTCCACTTTTTATTAATTGACTGCCGGACCAGCCGGACCTTCAATCTTTGTATACTATCTTCACCAGAGATAAACCTCTGGCTGGTGCCAATCCCTGTGCGGGAGGACCGGATGAATTTTCCAGAAATCCCCTGATCCCGCCTCCGGGTTCTTGGTGTTTTCCAATTTTTACCAGGGCCATCACAATCCTCCGCACCATATGATAAAGGAAAGCATTGCCCACGATCACAAACACCAGTTCGTCCTTCTTTTTTTCCCAGCGGGCTCGCGTGATTTCTCGTATCGTGCTGCCGCCTGGTTTGTGGGGAGTCCCCAGGGCTCCAAAATCATGTCTGCCCACTAAATACCGGGATTCCTTGTTCATCAAACGGGTATCCAGTTCTGGCCAGACTCTCCAGCAGTATCGTTCCTGGAGCGGGTCCCTCACCGGTTTGATCAGGGTCCTGTAGTGATACTCCCTGGACAAGGCATCATACCGGGGTTGGAAATCATCCCTTGTCCTCTGGACCTGTACGGCGGCAAGGTCTGGCGGTAATACCGCATTTAATGCTCTTCCTAACTTGTCTTCCGAGTGGCCCCATTCTAAATCGAATGCCACCACCTGTCCTGCTGCGTGCACGCCAGCATCTGTTCTGCCAGCGAACTGTACCCGCTTGCCCTCCCAGCCAATTTTTGCCAGACCACTTTCGAATTCTCCCTGGACTGTTCGCAGCTCCGGTTGGTATTGGGAGCCAGAGAAGTCCGTTCCATCATAAGCTAGTTGAACCCGATAGCGTTCGGTCATCAGCCTGACAGGGCAGACATCTTACTCTTCCACCAGCTCCAGGACAACCATTTCAGCAGCATCGCTGGTTCGGGGGGGCAGCTTGAACATGCGGGTATACCCACCCGGGCGGTTGCTGTAGCGAGGAGCTAGCTCGTCAAATAATTTGCGGACGATTTCCTTGTCATTATCCAGTCTGGCAGCTGCGATCCTGCGGGCATGCACCTGACCTGCCTCATCTGCTTCCTGGGCTCGTTTGGCCAGGGTAATCAGTTTCTCGGCTGGCTGACGGATGAATTCCGCCTTGCCGCGGGTGGTCTGAATCCGCTCATGATCGAATAGTTGTTTGATCATCGTGCGACGCAGAGCTGCTCGCTGACCAGAAGTCCGTCCTAATGTTTTTCCTGCTACTTTGTGTCGCATAATCCTTACTCCACCTCAGCATTTACTTCCAGGAGATAGCCGTGCTCTTCCAGTTTCTCTTTCAGTTCGTTCAAACTCTTGACACCGAAATTGCGAATGGACAGCAGTGCGTCATCTCCTTTAGAGTTTAATTCCATCACCTCACGGACAGTGGTAATACCTGTTCGCTTGAGTGAGTTGAAGACCCGTACCGAGAGATCCAGCTCCTCAATCGGGATATCAATGATTTCATCTTCCGGCTCCACAGGCTCTTCCTCTTCTACCATGGCAGCCAGTGATTCCGCTGTCACACCAGCCAAATGCTGCAGATGTCCCATCAGGAGCTTGGCGCTTCGGCTCAATGCTTCTTCAGGTTCAAGTGTGCCATCTGTCCAAACCTCAATGACCAGCTTATCATATTCAGTGCTCTGTCCTACCCGGGCAGAGGCAACTTCAAAATTGACCCGCTGCACAGGATTATAGATGGCGTCAATTGGCAGCTCCCCGATGGGCAGCCTGTCTTTGCGATCTTCCGTGGGCAGATAACCTCTGCCCTTGCCAACAGCCATTTCAATGGTGAGCGGCTTCTTTCGGTTATCCACGGTCATCAGGTACAGTTCAGGGTTGACAATCTCCACCTCTGCCGGCGTGATGATATCGGCAGCAGTGACCACGCCCTCTCCCTTAACTTCCAGATGCAAGCTGGCCAGATCACCTTCATGCAGGATCAGGCGCATTTTCTTGACATTGAGCATAAATCGCAGCACATCTTCCTGGACGCCGGGAATGGTGTCATATTCGTGATCCACTTCCGTGATCCGGATCGAGGTCACTGCCGCCCCTTCCATGGAGGAGAGCATCACTCGACGCAGGGCATTCCCAAGAGTGATGCCGTATCCTCGCTCCAGAGGGCTGATCTCATACTTGCCGTAAGCCCGGGCTTCAGCGACTTTTTCAATTTTTGGTGTTACCATATTATTCATTCCAAGCACGGTTCACCTCTCCCTTATCCTAAGTAATTACTCTGCCGGATCCTGATTACCGGGAATAATACTCAACAATCAGTTGTTCATCGAGATTACCATCAATCTCCGATCTTTCTGGCAAACGTACCACACTACCGGATAAAGACTTAAGATCCCGCTGTACCCATTCAGCAGGAGACCTGTTTTCCGCTTCTTTGACAAGGTTCTTAAAAAAGGTCCGCTTCTTGGATCCTTCCCGCACGCTGATCTTGTCAGCAGGGGTAATAATCACAGAAGGGATATCCGTCCGCCGGTTGTTGACGTTGAAATGGCCGTGGGTGACCAGCATACGGGCCTGGGCGCGGCTGGCGGCATAACCAAGTCGGTATACTACATTGTCCAGCCGTGATTCCAGGATCTGCAGCAGGTTCAAACCTGTCAAACCCCGAAGCTGTTGGGCCGTCGCGTAGTAGCGGCGAAATTGGCGTTCAGAAATATCATAAATGCGGCGGGCTTTCTGTTTGGCCCGCAGCTGCCGGGAGTAATCCGATTCCCGGCTGCGCCGGTACTGGGCTCCCTTACCATGCTGGCCCGGAGGATAACTCCGGCGTTCAAAAGCACATTTATCAGTGAAACAGCGCTCCCCTTTCAGGAACAACTTCTCACCTTCACGGCGGCAAATCTTACATTTTGCCTCTCGATATCTTGACATAAGTACTTCCTCTTTTTCTCTTTAGCAATACTTTGCTGCTTAATTCCTTCTTTCCTGGAGAAGAGACCGATTCAGACGCGTCGCTTCTTGGGCGGCCGACAGCCATTATGGGGCACAGAAGTCATATCCGTGATCGAATTCAACTTCAATCCCATGGCCTCAATCGCCCGCAGGGAGGCTTCTCGACCCGGGCCAGGGCCGTTGATGAAAGCGTCTGCTTCCCGGATCCCCATGCCCATAGCCTTCTTAATCGCATCCTCTGTAGCCAATCGAGCTGCAAATGCAGTGCTTCGCTTGGACCCCTTCAATCCCACCGCACCCGGGCTGCTCCAGCAGACAGTGTTTCCCTGATGGTCAGTGACCGTGATGATGGTGTTGTTAAAGGTTGCCCGGACATGGATCTGTCCTGATGCCAGGGTCCTCTTTTTTCTCCTACCGCCTCTGGGGCGGGATGTTTTTTGAGCCATAGTACCTCTTCTTACCTATTATCTTTGTCTAACCGTCTCTCAATGGTTTTCGCTCAGCCGCAGGGAGGAAAGGCTCCCATCACTAGCAAGCACCCACTTGATAGACCCCTTTCCACCGCTGAGTGGAAGGATCTGGCAAAACAGAACTAGGTCTTCTGCATACCTCTTCGGCGTCCGCGTCCAGCCACAGTTTTCTTGGGGCCTTTGCGGGTGCGGGCATTGGTGCGCGTTCGCTGTCCATGGACAGGCAAACCTCGTTTGTGGCGAAGCCCGCGATAACAACCGATTTCAACCAGTCGTTTGATGTTCATCTGGACTTCACGGCGCAGGTCACCCTCAACCTTGAAGTTTTGATTGATATATTCCCTCAACCCTGTGATCTGAGCATCGGTCAATTCCTGGACCCGGGTGGATGGATCCACACCAACGGATGCCAGGGTCTCTTGCGACCGGGTCAAACCAATACCGTAAATGTAAGTTAAGGCTATTTCTACACGTTTGTTACGCGGTAAGTCTACACCTTGAATACGAGCCATACTTATTACCCTTGCCTCTGTTTATGCTTCGGATTTTCACAGATCACGTAAACGCGTCCTTTGCGTCGAACGATCTTGCACTTTTCACAGCGTTTCTTTACTGAAGAAGACACTTTCATGATTACACTTCCTTGTTCCTGCTTATTTCTTTTTCCTACCTATCAGCAAAAGTTTTATTATAACTGATGCCTAACATATAGTCTAGATAAATCCTCGATCAGCGCTCTTCGCGCTGGGTTAAAATCAACGGGCCATTGGCAGTCACCGCCACAGTGTGCTCATAATGAGCTGTCAGTGAATGATCGGCTGAAATCACCGTCCACTGATCAGCCAGCACCTTGGTGTGGGGTGTTCCAACCAGCACCATGGGTTCGATAGCGATGGTCATGCCTTCCTGAAGTAGCATACCCTGCCCGGGGGTTCCAAAATTCGGCACCTGAGGAGGTTCGTGCATCTCCCGCCCTACCCCGTGGCCTGTATATTGCCGGGGCACATGAAAACCAGCAGCTTCCACATGTTTCTGGATGGCAGCACCTACATCTCCAACGTGTTTGCCCGGCCGCATCTGGTCAATCCCCTGATAAAGGGATTCCTGGGTGACTTCGATCAAGCGCTCTTCCTTTTGCCCGATCTCACCGACACCGACAGTAAACGCGGAATCCCCAATGAATCCATCCAGGGTTGTACCGCAATCCACTGAGACAATGTCCCCTTCCTTCAACTTGCGCCCGCTGGGGATGCCGTGGACCATCTCCTCATTGATGCTGATGGTCAGGGTAGCCGGGTATGGATAGGGGCCCGGATATCCTTTGAAGGTAGGAATCCCGCCGTGGTCCCTGATGACCATTTCTGCAGCTTCATCCAGCTGGCTGGTGGTCACGCCGGGTTTGATCAATTTTCTGACCTCTGCCAAGACCAGGGCGTTGAGCCTGCCAGCAGCTTGCATCTTCTGAATTTCCAGCGCAGTCTTGACCAGCTTCTTGTTGTTAGTAATCATCACTATCACTGTTCACAGCGGGTTGGTTGCCCAGCCCATATTTCATTGTTAACGTACCAATAACTTCTCATCATAACCGTGCAATTTCAGTTCAGCATCAATATTCTGGAAGGTATCCCGCACCACACCAACCACAATCAACAACCCTGAAGATGTGATCAACATGGTACCTGTTCCTCCAGCACTCAGGGCGGTCAAACCGACAGCCGAGAGGATGACACCGATCAAAAATGGTAATACGGCAATGCTTCCCAGGAAAAATGCCCCCGGGAAAGTGATCCGGCGCAGCACCTTGGTCAGGTAGCGCTGGGTAGGCGCACCCCGGCTAACACCGGGAATTTGAGCACCCGCCCGCTTCAAGTTAGAGCCATAATCCTGCTGGGCGAAAAGGATGTCGGTATAGAAAAAGGTGAAACCGACCACCATCAGGAAGTAAAGCAGCCAATACCAGGGCGACTGCCCACCGAAGAGGGCCTGAGTCCCTGTGGCTAAGTTACGGACCCATAACCTTTCTGAATTCAAGAAAAAACTGGCCACAATAGCGGGGAAAGTCAGCAGCGATTGGCCGAAAATCAGTGGGATCATGCCGGCCATATTCACCTTGAGGGGCAGCGAGCCCTTGACAGGCATTGATTGGCGGTTGCCAACCCTTCTTCCAGGATACATCACCGGGATATTTCGCTGGCCTTGCTGCACGTATACGATGGCATAGATAATCAGGACAGTGATCACCAACATCACAGCCAGGGTGACCCAGCGGTTTTCAGTCAAACCCATGATCGAACCAAAATTCTGGGGGATGCCGGAAACAATACCGGCAAAGATCAACAGCGAAAGGCCCTGGTTGCGGATACCGTATTCCGAGATCAACTCACCCAGCCAGATGGCGAACATGGTGCCTGCAGTCATACTGGTAACAATAGCCAAGCTGGGAATCAAATTCGGGCCGCTGAAGCCAAAGTTGCTGATAATCGGGATCCCGCCCGCCAGGTTGGAAAAGATCCGGATCTGTCCCACCGCCTGTAGAGCAGCCATGGGAATCGCCAGGATATAAGTCCACTTCTCCATCCATTTGCGGCCTTCCTGGGGATTTTCTTCCATTTTCGCCTGCAAGGAAGGAATAATGGGGACCAGCAGCTGGAGGATAATCTGGGCAGTAATATACGGGTAAACGCCCATCGCCAGCACAGAGAAATTGGACACTGTGCCTCCAGATAACATATCCAGAATACCCACAAATGTGCCGCCAGCACCGCCGCCTGAAATGATTGCCGCGATGGCTTCCCGATCAGCGCCAGGGACGGGCACATGAGCCGCCAGGCGATAGATCACCAGCAGCATCAGCGTGATTAAGAGCTTTCGGCGGATATCTTCTGCTTTCCATAAATAACGCCAAGCAGATGTTTTCATTGCATTACTCTCCTCAATTCATCCCAGAGGTCTGATTAGCTTTCGATAACCTCAACAGTCCCACCTGCTTTCTCGATCTTTTCAACAGCCTTGCGCGAAAAGCGGTGAGCTTTCACTTTCAGGGGTTTTTTCAATTCACCCCGGCCCAGGATCACAACCGGTCGGCTGAGGGTCTTGATCAATTCCACATCCCGGAGCTTTTCCGGAGTGACTTGAGAATCCTTCCGGAATTGTGATAGAAACTCCAGATTGACTTCCTGGAATTCCACCCGGTTGAAATTATTGAATCCGGGTTTCTTGGGCATGCGGCGGTAGAAAGGTGTGTCACCACCCTGGTGCCAGAGAGGAACCCCTCCACCTGAGCGGGCGTTCTGACCGTTCATTCCCCTGCCGGCGGTTTTTCCATAGCCGGAGCCGCGGCCGCGTCCAACGCGTTTTCGCTTCTTCTTTGATCCCTGATTGGGTTTCAAGTCATGCAGTTTCATAATATTTCCCTTTCATACCTACTAATCGAGGACCTCAACCAGGTGCTTCACACGTTCAACCATACCCAGCACACTGGGATGGGCTGGACGCTCCACGATCTGATTCACCTTCCGTAAGCCCAGGGCTTCCAAGGTCCTGCGCTGGGGTTGATTCCTCCCATGGGGACTTTTCACCAGTTTGATCTTCAACATTTTATTTTTCTTCTTAGCCATGATCTTATCCTCTATCCCAGAAGGGGATCAGCCGTTCAGGATCCACACCGCGAATGGCTGCTTCTTCGTAAGGATCCTTTAGTTGACCCAAACCTTCAATGGTGGCAGCGGCAATGTTCATGGCGTTATTGCTGCCCAGAGATTTAGTGAGAATATTGGAAATGCCAGTCACCTCGACCACTGCGCGAACAGCGCCAGCGGCGATCACGCCTGTACCTTCTGAAGCAGGCTTCAGCAGCACACGGGCTCCACTCACTTTGCCGATCACTTTGTGGGGAATGGTGGTGTTATAGATCGCCACCGGATGCAGGTTATCCTTAGCATTCGAAGCTGCTTTACGGATCGCATCTGGAACGGAATTAGCCTTTCCCATGCCAAACCCAACGTTTCCTTTGTGGTCCCCGGCAACCATGCATACCCGGAAAGAAAACCTGCGCCCACCTTTTACAACAGTGGCCACACGTTCAATATTGATGATCCTCTCATCGAGTTCCTGTTCAGGATTCTTCCTATAACCGTTTGTCATAACTTTCTCCCGGTTGGTACCTAAAACTGTAAACCTTTTTCACGGGCGCCATCAGCCAGGGCTGCAACGCGGCCAATATACTTATATCCGCCGCGGTCAAAGACGACCTCTTTGATGCCCTTGTCCTTGGCCCGCTCCGCGATGGCCTGGCCAACAAGGGTTGCCTGTTCTTTTTTAGTCATCCCTTTGGCCTTTTTCTTCAACTCGCCATCAATGCTGGAAGCTGAAACCAGGGTATGGCCCTTTGTATCATCGATCACCTGAGCATAAATCTCGTTCAGGCTGCGGTAGACATTCAAACGGGGTTTTTCAGCTGTACCATAGACGTGCTTCCGAACCCGATGATGCCGTCGTTTGCGAGCATCTGCTCTGCTTTTTTTCTTTGCCATATTAAACTACCTTACCCGCCTTACCTGCTTTGCGGCGGATATACTCATCTTTATATCTGATGCCTTTGCCCTTATAGGGTTCTGGCGGTCTGATCTTCCGAATATCTGCAGCAATCTGGCCCACGACCTGTTTGTCAATGCCGCTGATCAGAATTTGCTGGCTTCGCTCGCCAACCTCGAAGGTGATGCCCTCCGGCGGTTCTACCACCACCGAATGGGAATAGCCTACGTTGAGAACCAGATTCTGGCCTTCCAGATTGGCACGGTAACCGACGCCGACCAGCTGCAATTCCTTTTGGAATCCTTCTGTCACACCGGTGACCATATTCTGGATCAGGGCCCGGGTGGTTCCATGCAGCGAGCGCATCTCGCGGGCATCAGAAGGTCGTTTAACCTGGATCTCATTCTCAGCGAACAAGACCTCGATCTGGGGGGAGAAGGAAAAATCCAATTCACCCTTCGGTCCTTTGATCGCGACATGCGAGCCTTTAATTTTTACGTCTACGCCGGAAGGTACGTCCACCGGCAGTTGTCCTACTCTTGACACGTTATTCTCCTTTGTCGTCCTTAATTGCTTTTCACAATCCGGGACCTGGGATTCCTACCAAACCTTGCAAACAACTTCTCCACCCACCCCTAATTTTTTCGCGTCGCGTCCGGTCATCACACCCCTTGAGGTGGTGATAATGGAAATACCCATTCCAGACAGGACAAATGGAATTTCATCCTTGCCCGCATAAATCCGCTGGCCAGGCAGGCTGACACGCTCTAAATTGGTAATCACTGAGCGTTTTGTCCGCCGCTTTCCCACATATTTCAACTCCAGGGTGAGGGTTTTATGGGCGGGATTATTGTTTTCTGTAACCTGATAACCACCGATGAATCCTTCTTCTTCCAGAATCTTTGCAATAGCCACTTTCATCTTCGAACTGGGCATCGATACCTGGGGATGTTCAGCGCGTACCGCGTTTCGGATTCGCGTTAGCATATCAGCAATTGGATCATTAAAACTCATTACTATTCCTCCATCCAACTTACCAAGATGATTTGACAACGCCGGGGATTTTCCCCTCGAGTGCCAATTCACGGAAACAAATTCTGCACAGGCCAAAGCGGCGCATATACCCACGCGGCCGACCGCATCGCTTACAGCGATTCACTTCCCTGACTTTATATTTTCTGTTCTTTCCTCGTGCAATCATGCTCTTTTTAGCCATCTGCGCTTTCCTCCTTAAACGGCATACCCAATTTTCGGAGCAGCGCTCGTCCAGATTCATCATCCTGGGCGGAGGTGACAATGGTCACTTCCAAACCGCGAATCTTACTGATCTCGTCATAGTCCACTTCAGGAAAGACCAGCTGCTCTGTGATGCCCAGGGTGTAATTACCCCGCCCATCAAAGGAATTGGGTGAAACGCCCCGGAAGTCACGAACCCGGGGTAAAGCAACATTCATCAAGCGGTCCAGGAATGACCACATCTTCAGCCCCCGCAAGGTCACGGAGGTGCCGACAGCAACCCCAGCCCGCAGTTTAAAGTTGGCGATGTTGCGCTTAGATTTGTTGATTACCGGTTTCTGACCGGTGATTTTTGTCAGATCACGCACGGATTCATCAAGCAGCTTTCCGTTATCGAGGGCGTCACCCACACCAATGTTGACGACAACTTTGGTGACCCCGGGACACTGCATGACATTATCCAGGTTAAGTTCTTTAACCAGGCTTGGCACGATCTCTTCTTGGTATAACTCATGTAATCTATTCATTCTTGTGCTCCCAGCTTCAGTCGATCAAGGCATCGCAGCGTTTGCATACCCGATGAGCGACCCCATCCTCGCGGGTCACACCGACCCGGGTAGCCTTTCCACAGGAAGGGCAAACCAGCATAACGTTGGATATATGAATGGGCCCTTCAAACTCAATAATGCCGGGACTCATGGTCCTGCCCTGGGTTTGTATCTGCCCCTGGTGTTTTTTCCGGATATTGATACCTTGTACGGCAACCCGCATCTTATCGCGGTAAACCTTAATGACTTCTCCCTGTTTACCTTTGTCAGCTTTCCGGCCGCTGATCACTTCTACGGTATCGCCTTTACGAATTTTTAATTTCACGATATTTACTCCTGCTCTCGATTCCCTAGACTGTTTCTGAAGCCAGGGAAACTATCTTCATGTACCCTTTCTCGCGCAGTTCGCGGGGTACCGGCCCGAAAATTCGGGTGCCCCTGGGATTTGTGCCGTCGGCATCCAGGATGACCACCGCATTGTCGTCAAATTTTACCGATGATCCGTCCTGGCGGCGCCATTCCTTAGCGGTCCGGACCACAACAGCCCGGACAATCTCATGGGATTTCACCGAACCTTGAGATGCGGCTCCTTTGATAGATCCCACAACAACGTCCCCTACCCTGGCATAGCGCCGTTTGGATCCCCCCAGCACCCGGATCACCTGCAGTTCACGGGCGCCGGAATTATCGGCAACAGTCACTTTAGATTCTTGCTGTATCATTGCTGCCTCTCCTTACGCCTGCTGGGTAGAAACCGATTTGCGAATGATTTCTTCCACTACCCATCTCTTGGTTTTGGAGATTGGTTTGGATTCCACAATCAAAACCTGATCTCCAACGTCACAACCCAGCTCATCATGGGCCTTGACCGCTTTGTGGCGGTCAATCACCTTTTTATACAAGCGGTGGCGGAACCGACGGTTGATACGCACCGAGACGGTTTTATTCATTTTATTGCTGGTCACAACACCTGTCATGCGACGGCGGTTGCTCATGATTCACCTTCCACTGCGCCTTCGCGCTCTCGTTCATTAAGGATCGTTTGCATCCTGGCAATAGATCGCCGGACCTGACGGATCCGGGATGTATCCAGTAATTCGCCTGTAGACTGCTGGAATCGAAGGTTCATCAACTCTTCCTTGGACCCATCAATCTCGGCTTTTATCTGCTCGACAGAAAGTCCGCGAATCTCTTCTGCTTTCATTAGCTTTCTCCTACCTCTTCACGGCGGACCACTTTGGTTTTGATCGGCAGTTTGTAACTGGCCAACCGCATGGCTTCCAGCGCGGTTCCTTCGTCGACATCGCCGCCGATTTCAAATAATATCCTGCCAGGTTTGACAACAGCGGCATAATACTCCACGTCGCCTTTGCCTTTGCCCATCCGTGATTCCGCAGCCCGCTTGGTGATAGGTTTGTCCGGAAAGATCCGGATCCAAACCTTACCACGGCGTTTCATAGCCCTCACCATCGCTCTCCGGCAGGCTTCAATCTGACGGGCGGTGATCCAGGACGGCTCCAAAGCTTGCAGTCCGTAATCCCCAAAATGGACCTCAGCTCCTCGCCGGGCCTTCCCTTTCATGCGGCCGCGCATCTGTTTTCTATACTTGTACCGTTTTGGCATCAACATTTTATTAGTCCTATCTTAAATTCACTGGGGTGTACTCTGTCAGCGATCATTTGCTGACGTAAACCCCATCATGTGCTTCTGATTCTTCATCTTCATCCAGGGCGGGTAAGACCTCACCCTTATAAATCCAGACTTTTACGCCAATTTTTCCGTAGGTGGTGTTTGCTTCCGTGACAGCATAATCAATGTCGGCCCGCAAAGTCTGCCGGGGGACCCGACCTTCCCGCATATGAATGGTGCGTGACATCTCAGCACCGCCCAGCCGTCCAGCGACCTCGACCCGGATCCCTTCTGCACCTTCGCGCATGGTGCGCTGGATGGTCCGGTTCATAGCCCGGGAATAACTGATCCGGCCTTCGATCTGGCGAGCGATGTTCTCTGCAACAAGATAGGCGTCCAAATCTGGCGTTTCAATCTCTTTGATGTCGACATCAATGGCTTTGCCTACCAGTTCTTCCAATTTTTTTCGCAACAGTTTCACATTGGAGCCTTTGCGCCCGATCAAAACACCTGGCTTGGAGGTGTGTAAAATGACCTTGACTTTACCAGGAAAACGTTCAATTTCAATTTTGGACACACCAGCATTTTCGCTTTCCTCATGAATCAGGTCCCGGATAGCTATATCTTCCTGAAGGAAATCCACATACTTATCACCCTCAGCAAACCAGCGTGCGTCCCAGGTCTTGGTTACTTTCAAACGAAATCCGATTGGATGTACTTTTCGACCCATATTTTCTCCTACTGCTTACTTCCTTCCTGTTCAGCGTGCCTTGATGGAGGAAGTTTAGAAATCACTATCTTTATACCTTTTGATGTTCTCGTAAAACAACCGACAAATGGGAAGACCTTCGCAAGCGGGGTTTTACCCGTCCCCGGGCGCCGAAGCGGCGCCATTTGCGGGTGGGTCCTTCATCTACAACGACATAATGGATGTACAGGTCGTAGCGGTTTAGTCCAAAATTATTCTCCGCATTTGCGATCGCTGAGCGGATCAATTTTGCTAGCGGTTGGGCAGCTTTGTTAGGTGTAAAAGCCAGCACCTCCAGGGCTTCCATGACATCCTTTCCGCGGACCAGATCGACCACCAAACGGGCTTTCTGCGCCGAAATAGGAATATGGCGTGCTTTGGCTCTGATATCCTGATCCATGGTTAAATCTCCCTCGCTGCCATGGTAGCAGTTTCTTTCTTAGCGGCTTTCCGCTTGGCAGCCAGATGTCCCCGGAAGGTTCGGGTTGGCGCAAACTCACCCAGGCGGTGACCGACCATATTCTCCGTGATGTAGATCGGCACATGCCGACGGCCATCATGCACAGCAATGGTGTGTCCCACCAGCTGGGGGAAAATCACACTGGCCCGGCTCCAGGTCCGGATAACCTTTTTCTCTCCACGCTCATTCATGGCGTCGATTTTTTTCAATAGTTTCGGGTCAATGAATGGACCCTTTTTCAATGATCTAGACATACTTACACTCCTCACGCGCCTTCTGAGGACAAAAGGCGCAGGATCATCTTAGCGGCGCTTCTTCTTCTTTCCTACCCGCCGGTCACGAACGATGTATTTACCAGTACGTTTGTTGCGCCGGGTTTTCTTACCCAGGGTTTTCTTGCCCCAGGGGCTCTTGGGACTTGGCATACCGATCGGAGAGCGGCCTTCGCCGCCGCCGTGCGGATGGTCCCTGGGGGACATCGCAGAGCCGCGGACTGTGGGTCGAAAACCAAGGTGGCGCTTACGTCCCGCCTTGCCCAGCTTGATATTACTGTGATCGACATTGCCGACCTGACCGATGGTGGCGGTGCAGTTCTGCAAGATCAAGCGAATCTCACCAGAAGGCAACCGGACCTGGCCATATTTCCCTTCTTTGGCAACCAGTCTGGCAGCAGTGCCAGCAGAGCGCACCAGCTGTCCGCCGCCGCCCGGTTTCAGCTCTATATTGTGTATCCGGGTCCCGGTTGGGATATTTCGCAGCGGAAGGGTATTGCCGGGGGCGATTTCCGCATCCTCGCTGGTCAGGACCGTATCACCTACTCTGAGACCTACTGGAGAGATAATATAGCGCTTCTCTCCATCAGCATAATTCAACAATGCCAGACGGGCTGTGCGGTTGGGATCATATTCAATCCCTGCAACCACAGCTGGAATATTGACCTTATCACGTTTGAAATCAACGATACGGTATTTCCGCTTGTGGCCGCCGCCGCGGTGGCGAACTGTGATCCGCCCATACACATTCCTGCCGCCTTTTTTATTCTTTGACCTGACCAGAGATCGCTCTGGCTTGGTCTTGGTTATTTCCTCAAAGGTATACCCGGTCCTTCCCCGCATGCTGGGCGTAACCGGTTTATATTTTTTAACAGCCATTAGCGTACTCCTTCAAAGATGCCAATCGTATCGCCCGCGGCCAGGGTGACAACTGCTTTCTTATAAGCGCTTTTCCTGACCAGGACCCGACGGCTCTGGGCGCGACGAGCCCGTTTCGCAGGCATAATCATGGTGTTGATCCGCAGGACCTGGACATCAAATACCGTTTCCACAGCTTCCTTGATCATGCTTTTGTTCGCTTGCATATCCACCTCAAAGACATATTGATTCAGCTTTGCATATTGGTGGGTGGATTTCTCTGTTAATATTGGACGTCTTATCACGTCGTATATTGAAGTCATCACTCTACTCCCGTAAAAGTATCCCCGAGATGCGGTCCAGTCCTGATTTGACAAGAATGACCTGCTCGTGTCCCAGTAAATCGCGAATATTCAAGTAATCCGCTAGGATCAGTTTCGCTTTAGGCAAATTGTTGATCGCCCGCAGCAGTAAATCATAGTTTTCATCCCGTTCCGGGTACACAATCAGGCAATGCTGGCTGCCGGCAACCTTATCCAAGGCCTGGACCATCAATTTCGTCCGCGGCTCCTTGAGGGAAAATTCATCCAATATGATTATTTCTCCAGCGGCAAATTTTTCAGTAATGGCAGAGCGCATCGCTGCCCGGCGCATCTTCTTGGGCATCTTTTTGTCGTAAGAACGCGGTTTGGGGGTGAAGATCTTTCCACCGCCAACCCATTGAGCTGCCCGGATAGAACCCTGCCTGGCCCGGCCAGTCCCTTTCTGGCGCCAGGGCTTGCGCCCACCACCAGAGACCTCGCTCCTGCCTTTTGTGCTGTGCCGACCCAGGCGCTGGTTGGCCAGCTGGCGAACAAAGGCCTGGTGCATCATATCTACGTTAACCGGGGCGTTGAAAATCTCTTCTGGCAGTTCGACAGTATCGATTTTCTTCCCTTTCATATCAAGTACATTTGCTTCCATAATCTTCTGCTCCAACCGGCTATTGCTTCCGGGCTTCCTTAATAATGACCAGCCCGTTCTTAGGTCCGGGAACGGATCCCCGCACGGCAATAATATTATTCTCAGGATCGACTCGGGAGACCAGCAGGTTCTGAGAGGTCACAATGTCATTACCCATCCGACCAGGCATTCTTTTGCCTTTGTAAACCCGACCTGGAGTTGTGCCAGCGCCGATCGACCCTGGCGCACGATGGCGGTCGGACTGTCCGTGGGTTTTGGGCCCTCCGGAAAAACCGTAACGTTTTACCACGCCCGCGAATCCCCGCCCCTTGGATTTTCCAACCACATCCACGCGCTCCCCTTCTGTGAACACTTCCACAGTGAGCATCTGACCTTCTTCGATTTCTTCACTTGTGCGGAATTCCCGCAGATAGCGGAGAGGTGGCAGGTCGTTCTTCTTCAGGTGGCCAAGTTCGCCACCGGTCAGGCGCTGGGGTTTGGTTTCCTCGTAGCCTAACTGGACGGCCTGGTAGCCATCATTGTCCACATTGCGAATCTGTGTGACATAACAAGGCCCAGCTTTAATGACTGTGACGGGAACAGCTTTCCCTGAATCATCAAATAACTGGGTCATACCAACTTTCTTACCAATTAGCCCTTTCATCTCTTTATGTCTCCTAACATTAATATTTTTCCTGGGAATGTAAACCGGGCTTGGCTTCATCATCCCAAATAACGCAGTAAACGTATCCTACGCGAACAGCTGGATTTTGCGTTCTCACCAGGAAACGTTCTTACGTTATCCAATTGTGCGGCTGGGCTGATCTTTCAACCAGCTTTCAGCGTAACTCCGCCCTAGCTGCGGCGGAGTTTGTCGAACTTGCTACCGTACTGCTTCCCCTTGCAAATTGACACGGACTGCCTATTATACACGATTATATTTTAATTTCAATATCAACGCCTGCAGGTAAATTCAATCGCATCAACAAGTCAATGGTCTGTGAGTCAGGTTCCAGGACGTCGATCAGGCGTTTGTGGGTCCTGATCTCGAAATGCTCATGGGAATCCTTATCAATGAATGTCGACCTGCGGACGGTAAACCGTTCGATCCGGGTTGGCAGGGGAACCGGTCCCGCAACGCGGGCACCGGTCCTCTCGGCGGTTTCCACAATCCGGCGTGCTGATTGATCCAGCACCCTGTGATCGTAAGCTTTCAAACGAATACGAATTTTTTGTTTAGCCATATCTCTACTCGAATATCTCAGTGACCACGCCGGAGGCAACCGTCAGACCGCCTTCACGGATGGCGAATTTTCCGCCCTGCTCCAACGCGATGGGAACGATCAGT
>Ga0207796_1000099_pt1 | contig 35853 bp, 27 predicted proteins | sample Pon1CUnioCityCA_6_FD_187274 | JGI IMG/M metagenome (GOLD analysis project Ga0207796, IMG submission 187274) | Marine sediment microbial community from Union City, CA, USA - Pond 1C Sediment 1 (SPAdes) | ecosystem: Environmental > Aquatic > Marine > Intertidal zone > Salt pond sediment ... | reverse complement strand
ATGCGACATCGTGGTCCGCGACCGCCGGGCATCGCGGCACCACTGCGACATACGCTGGAATGGACGTCAGTGGGAAGTTGCCGACCGGGGCAGCACCAACGGGACCCTTGTGAATGGCATGGCAGTTCGGCAGCCGGTTGCACTTGGTTCAGGCGACTCTATTACTGTCGGGGAGACGACGGCGGTGCTGAGCGCAGGTGCTGTGCAACCAGCCCAACAGATGCCATCTCAGCCAAACACCTGGGCCTCCCCGCCCGCCGTTTCCGCACAGAGGGGGCCGCTACAGCCGGTTCCGATCGGTGCTTTGCCCGGTGAGCGCTGGGTAGCAGCGGGTGAGCCTGAAGTCAATGCACGGACAGGGACCGGTGTAGAGGTGGCATTCTGGTTTGTGCAGGGACTGGTTGCCACATCAGTCGTCTGCCTTGCTGCAGGCGCTTTGCTGCCTTGGTTCCGCGTCACGGGATCCCTATCCGGCGAGCTGGAATCACTCATTCGAGGTATCTCTGATGTCGTGTCGTCGTTTATCGGCGATGATCTGCTATCGCTCACACAGGACGTCGGCGCGCTATCAGGATATGGGAAGCTAACGCTGGGACTGGCGGTACTTGGAGCTATCATGCTGATCGCCGACATCTTTTTGCGGCGGCGCTGGATCGTAGCTGCTCTAGTCTACATCCTGCCCAGCGCAGCGGTCAGCGCGGTGATCGCTTCGGACTTATATAGCCTGTACGACTTGTACGAGCAGGTACAGTCGATGAGCCTGCTGTTCGGTATCGAGCTGGCGGATGTCGTGGAAGCATTTGGCAGCTTTATCGATGTCGAGGTCACGCTTTTGCCAGGTTTGTATCTGACGGTAGCTGGCCTGGCACTGATCTTCATTGGAGGAGTCGCACGCCTGATCGTGGCGCTGCTGGCCCGAGACAACTAGGCAGAAAGCCGGCTGTGCCGCATTAGGACAGGTTAGATCCGCTTCTATCACAGGTAAGAGGAGAACTTTCGCACATGGCAAGTCAACAGCTTCTCGGCATACTACAGGTTCAGATCAGCGCGGGCGGCTGGGACGAGCTGCCGCTTCCTTGGCCCTCGGTAACACTGGGCAGAAGCAAGGCCAACCAGGTCATACTGCAGGATCCCAAGGTGTCGAGCCAGCATGCTGAGCTGAGCCTCGGGCCTGATGGATGGATGATAGTGGATCGCAACTCCAGCAACGGCACGTTCCTGGAAGGGCAACGGCTGCCGCCAGGGACACACGTGCCCCTGCAAGCCGGGCAAAGGGTTACGATCGGCGAGTTCGCGCTTAGCGTGCGGCAGCTCCAAGCCAACGAGACGCCGCCGGCGAGCCTGGGCGAACAGGTGAGCATCCAACCAAAGCCGCAGCCAGGACTGGCGGCATTTGTCCAAGGTCAGGTGATGAAATTCCCGCTCCAGCAGGATGTGGTCACGCTTGGGCGCAGAGAAGGAAACGATATACGCATCCAGGACCCGATGGTCTCTGGACGCCATGCCAGGCTGGAGCGCCAGGGAAACACGTACCGCATCGTCGACATGGGGAGCACCAATGGCCTGAACTACGAGGGCCGTCGGACTTCAGATCATGTGCTGGCAGACGGTGACACGTTGTATATCGGACAGCAGATTGCGCTGCAATACAGGGCTTTCGTGGGCTTTGTGCCCGGCGTTATCCAGAAGAAACCGGAATCTCCCAAGACTGAATACCTGGACATGCAGGCACTGCCAAAGGAAGGGCGGCGCATCACCATCGGGCGCCACAGCAGCAACGTTCTGGTGCTGGATCATCCCCGGGTGTCGCGCTATCACGCCGTCATCGAGCAATATGGCGCCAGGTTCCGGCTGCGCGATCTAAACAGCGACAACGGCACATTTGTCAACGGCAAGCGGGTGGAAAAGGAAGTCTGGATCAAAGAGGGAGATGAGATACGCGTCGCCTCCTTCCGGCTGGTCTTCCAGGAAGATGGGATTACCCACTTTAACGAAGCAGGCCACATGCGGCTGGACGCCCTGCACATCGAAAAGTGGTACTCCAAGACGGTCAAGATCCTGGAAGACGTCACCGTCTCGATCTATCCCAAAGAGTTCGTGGCCCTGGTCGGAGCGAGTGGTGCGGGCAAATCGACCTTGATGAATACCATGACCGGCTTTAACCCCGCCAATGGCCCCAAGTCCAGGGTGCTGGTCAATGGGAACAACCTCTACACGCACATGGACGAGTACCGGAGCGAGATGGGGTACGTTCCGCAGGAAGATATCATCCACCGGGAGCTGACCTGCTACACCGCACTCGACTATGCGGCCCAGCTTCGCATGCCGGCTGATACGACCAAGGAGGAACGGCACCAGCGCGTGATGGAGGTCATCGATGAGTTGGGCTTGACCGAGAGGAAGGACAACCCCATCACCGCCCTGAGCGGTGGCCAGCGCAAGCGAGTGTCGATGGGCGTGGAACTGCTTACAAAGCCCGGCCTGTTTTTCCTCGATGAGGCAACATCAGGACTGGATCCCGGCACAGAAACCGAGATGATGGAGCTGTTGCGCGATCTTGCCGATGGTGGGCGGACAGTCATCCTGGTCACCCACGCGACCAAGAACGTCATGATGTGCGATCAGGTAGTGTTCCTGGCAAGGGGCGGCTATCTGGCCTACTTTGGACCGCCGAACGAAGCCTTGGAGTACTTTGAGCAGTACCGGACGGAAGAAGAGCGACGATACCAGGAGCACGTGGCATTTGACGATATCTATGGACTGATTCAGACGCGGGGAACTCCGGAGGAATGGGGCCAGCGCTTTCGCGGGACCGCCCAGTACCAGGAGTATGTGGTCAAACGCATGCACCAGCTGCAGGAACAACAGAGAACGCCCACGCCCCAGCCGATCGCCAAGACGACGCGCAAGCGGCAGGTGTCAGCCCTACGGCAGTTCTGGATCCTATCGGTGCGCAATCTGCGGATCATGGCCCAAGACAAGGTCGGGCTGGCACTCATGCTGGCGGTGGCTCCGCTCATCGGCCTGATGGACTTTATCTGGGGCAAAGAGCTGTTCGATGTTGTGGATGGAAATGCAGCCCAGGTCATCACCATGCTCTTTATGATGGGGCTAATCGGCATACTCACCGGCGCCCTCAGCTCTGTCCGTGAGATTGTCAAGGAGGTAGAGATCTACCGCCGGGAGCGCACAGTAACGCTGAAACTCATGCCCTATATCATGTCAAAGGTCTGGATAGGCCTAATCCTGGCGGCATATCAGGCGCTGGTGTTCGTGCTTGCCAAGCGGTTTCTGGTGGACCCTGTATTCCACGGATCGTACGGCTATGGGGCGATGTACCTTACGGTATTTCTGTGCACGCTATCCGGCTATATGCTCGGGCTGCTGATTTCTGCCGCGGCGCCAAACCAGAATATCGCGCTGTTCCTGGTCGTTATTGTGCTGGTGCCCCAGTTCCTGTTCGCAGGCGCGCTGCTGCCCCGGGATCTGATCCCCGGAGGCCAGTTCATCAGCGCTATCACGTCCACGCGATGGGCCTTTGACGGACTGGTACGGATCTCGGGCATAGGCGAGGACGTCGTCAACGACCCGTGCTGGCAACTGCCCGATAGCAGGCGGAACGACCTTACACAGGATGACAAGGATGACCTGGGCTGCAGGTGCATGGGCACGCAAATGTTCGAGGAGTGCTACTTCCCCGGCATCCAGAGTCCCGACTTTTACGACCAAGAGACCAGACAGCAACTGGCAGAGGAAGAACCGGAGAAACCGATCACGCCCACCCCCTACTCGACCCTGACGCCCTACCCGACGCTCACGCCATACCCGACGCTCACGCCGCCGCCGCAACCAAGCTCTCCACAAGATCAGCAAGCATACCAGGAACTGCTGAGAGAGCAGGGAGAGGATTACCAGGACCTTCGCCAGGCCCAGGGAGACGAGTACACGATCCTGCGCGAGAGCCAGGGCGACGATTACCAAGATCTTCGCGAAGAACAAGGAGAGGAATTTCAGGACGAGAGCGAGGACTGGGGCGAGGACCTGCGTGATTGGGAGTCCCAACGGGAAAAGGCCGTTCAGGGAGCTGAAGGCATGATCGATCAGATCTATGGCGATTACGAGCCAGCCTTCGAGGCCAACGTACAGACGAGCTGGCTGGCATTGGCGATCATCAGCATTGTGGTCCTTGGGCTGACGATGGTCTTCCAGAAGCGAAAGGACGTGATCTAGCCAGGTTTGAAACCTGAATAACACAACAGGAGGCTCATTACATTGACATCGAAGCACAGTTCCCTCCGATTCTTTGGTACGCGCGATGCAGATCCACAGGCGCTTGACGACGAGCGCGTGTGCGTGCTGGGTTATGGTAACCTGGGCCGGGCCATATGCCTGAATCTACGCGACGCGGGTGTTGCCCCGCTGCTGGTTGGCAACATCGCTGACGAGTACGCGGACCAGGCCAACGCTGAAGGTTTCACCGTACTGCCCATCGGTGAGGCAGTAGCCGCATCTGACATTGCCTTTGTGCTGCTGCCTGACGAGGTTATCCCCGAGGTGTTTGAGGCCGAGATTGCGCCCAACCTGAACCACGGTGCGGCGCTCATCTTTGCATCCGGCTACACGCTCGCTTACGGCCTGATTGCGCCGCCCGATGATGTTGACATCCTCTTGCTGGCTCCGCGCATGGGCGGAGAATTGGCAAGAGAACGCTACCTGGAGCAGAGTGGTTTCTTTGCCTACGTTTCGGTGGAACAGGACGTCAGCGGCAAAGCGTGGCAGCGCTTGCTGGGTGTCGCGGACGCAGTGGGGGTGTTACAGGCCGGCGCCATGGAGCTTGACGCCCGCCGGGAAGCCGACCTTGATCTCTTTATCGAGCAGACACTTGGTGCAGCCATAGGCTTGGCAGTCATGAGCGCCTTTACACTGGGGGTAGAAGCAGGCATTCCCCCAGAGGCAATGGTCCTGGAGATGTACATGTCGGGCGAGATGGAGACGGTCTTCAGGGCCTTTCGCGAGATGGGCTTCTACCGGGCATCGGACACTCATGGCCCGACAGCGATGTATGGTGGATTCGTCCGCACGATGGAGCTGATGCAGTCGGACCTGGCTGCCACCTTTCGCAAGACACTGGAGGAGATCAGCAACGGGCAGTTCGCGGAGCAGTTTCAGGCCGAGCGCGAGGCCGGCTACCCGTCCCTCAGCATGGCACAGCTGATGGCCTCGGGAGATAGCCCTCTGTCCCAGCCGATGGTAGAGGCAGAGGAGAGGGTCCGGGCCATGACAAACCAGAGCACAGACGACTAGAGGCCTGCATCTCATACACAGACTTGCGTTGTGGACGCGATCCGAAGGTTTGAGAGGTTCAACAGAGAGTGAGCCAATGACCGAGAATCTGGTGGGCAAACAACTGGGTAAATACCAGATCAAAGCCATCCTGGGCAAGGGTGGTATGGGGATGGTCTACCTAGGATACGATCCGATGCTGGATCGGAGGGTAGCGATCAAGGTCCTGGCGCCACACCTGGTCTGGGACGAAGGCTTCGTGGAGCGTTTCCTACGCGAGGCACGAGCTGCAGCGAGGATCAAGCATCCGAATATTGTCACCGTCTATGACGTGGGTCAGGAGCAAGAGCAGTTCTTCTTTGTGATGGAGTACCTGGAAGGTGAGACGCTTGCCGAGTATATCCGCCAGCGCGGCGCTCTACAACCCGAAGAGGTCCTTTCGATCCTGCATCCACTGGCGGACGCCCTGGACTATGCCCACCAGCAGGGGCTTGTGCACCGCGACATCAAGCCAGGGAATGTCATGATCGGCAGCGGGCAACGCGTGACCCTCACCGACTTTGGGATTTCCAGAGCGGCAGAGGAAACGAGATTGACCACAACCGGGACGATCATGGGCACACCGGAGTACATGTCGCCCGAGCAGGCATGGGGTGAAGAGGTAGGCTTCCAGACCGACCTGTACAGCCTGGCAGTGGTAGCTTATGAGATGCTCAGCGGGCGGGTGCCTTTCAGCGGGACCACGCCCCATGCCGTGCTCTACAAGCAGATCAACGAGCCACCACCTCCGATCCGGCAGTCGCGGCCCGAGCTGCCCGAGGGTGTCGAGGCCGTGCTGGCGCGAGCCCTGGACAAGGAGCCTGATAGTCGCCACGCGACTGCAAGGGCTTTTCTGCTGGAGCTAGAGTCTGCACTGGCCGGTGAGGTCGCGACTCCAGCGGACGAGGCGCCGACCGAGCTGGTTGCCGAAGAGCCGGGAGACACCTCCGAGGAGATGCCGACCGAATTGATTGGCGGGAAGCCAGCCGCCCCTACACCGGAGGAGCCAGTCCCGGTCACAGATTCCAAAGCGCCTGCGGAGACACCGAGGCAGGCCGTCCCAGCGCGCACGAAAGCCACTGCCAGGCGGCGCGTGCCCACCGTGATCTGGGTACTGGGAGCGCTGGGCGTGCTGGCCATCCTGGCCGGGGTGATCGGCACCATCTGGTTTGCTGCAGGCGACAGGGACGAGCCCGCTGCAGCGACCAGCACCCAGCCCGAGTCAACCGCCACGCGGGTCGTCGTGGAGCCGACGGCCACCCGGGAGGTCGCCGGACCACCGGTCGGCGAGGAGCCGCCCTGCAGCGATCCGGCTGGTTGCGTGGTGATTGGCCCGGATGCACCGATCCTCATCGGCGTCATGTTACCCCTCTCTGGCGCTCATCGAGACCTGGGTATTGCCGCTGTACATGGCATCGAGATAGCTATTGAGCACAGGCGAGAGATCTTTGGACACCCTATCGAGATAGTGGCCGAGGATTCAGTGTGTGAAGGAGAGGGAGCGCTGCGCGCAGCGGAGGCACTGATCGCTAATCCCGGGATCGTGTCCGTAATTGGCTCCAGTTGCCCCGGAGCGGACTTTGACCCTGTCCATCGCCTGTGCGCCGAGAGCATCGCCCTAGTCTCCCCATCCAGCATCACGCCCGAGCTCACAAACCCCGACCGCCCCGGCGAATTTGGCTGTCTCCTGCGCACGGCTCCTGCCGAAGACACACGCGCCGAGGCAGCGGCCGAATTTGCCTGGCACAGCGGCGTGAGGAGGGTTGCCACCGTCCATGATGAAGGCACACTGTCTGACAACTTGGTCCAGCGTTTCGCCCACCGCTTTGAGGAATTGGGTGGCGAGATCGCGGCGCAGGAAAGCCTTGGCCCAGACAACCCGGAAGTAGCTCCCCTGTTGGAGCGAATCGCCGAGAGCGAACCCCAGCTTCTATACGCCCCTGTTTATGTCCAATGGGGCGCCGAGATCGCCGCCCTCATCAGAGAGATTCCGCCGTTGCGGGAGGTGCAACTGCTTGGCGCCGACGGCATCTTCACCCCAAGGTTCCTTGGCAGCGCGGGCGAGGCCGCCGTGGGCACGTTATTGTCCGCTCCCGACGTTGAGGCAGTTGGTCCAGGCTACTTTGAGTTTATGCTGGTCTACGAGGAAACCTTTGGCGAACCGCCCCGGGCGCCCCTCTTTGCGCCAGCCCACGACGCTGCGTTGATAATCTTCGCCGCAATCGAGGATGTCGCGCAGCGGTTGGACGACGGCGCCCTCATCATCGGGCGACAGGCCCTACTCGAACGCCTGCACGCTACGAGAAACCTACCAGGAGTGACCGGCACCCTTACCTGCTCCCCTAACGGGGACTGCGGACATTTTTCGACTGCCATCTATGAGATCGTGAGCCCCGACCCGGCGCATTGGCACCCGGGTACGACTCCGGACAACAATCCGAGGAAAATATGGCCGTAGCGACTACCATCGAAGGACCATTGACGAAACTGGAAGCCGCTGACTTTTGGCATATGGCGCCTTCTGAGCGAGAGCCGGTCCTGCTGCAGGCCATAGCTGAAGCGCATGCCTGGCACTATGAGCGCAATCCAGCGTACCGGCGCCTGGTACAGACCAGAGGTGTGGGCCCGCAGCTCCGGGGGGCTGACCTGTCTCGGGTGCTGCGCACAACAGCCCAGGCATTCAAGTCTTATATCAACGTCATCGGCAGCGCATTCCCGCAGCAGAGACCGCAGGCTTTCCTGCACTGGCTTGCCGACAACCTGTCAGTTCCCTTGCCCCGCGAGCGGTTCCAGCAGTTCGAGCCAAGCTACGGGTCGCTGGAAGCCTTGCTCCAGCAGTTCGAGGCCGTATTCGACGACTTTGGATTCGAGGTCACGACCAGCAGCGGCACCTCGGGCCGGGCGACGATCATGGTACGCGACCGGCAGACAGTCGACGTGGCAGTGGACTGTTTCGTACAGGCCACCCTGGCTTTCCTGGGCGTGGGGAGCAAGCACAATGCCATCTTTATGATGCCGCGCCAGACACGGATCGCCATGGCTCGCACAGCGCGCTTTGCCACCAAGCGATTGGGCATGCAGGAAAACGGCCAGGTGCACTTTACGATACCGTTTCCTGCGGACCCCGACCGCGTGCGCATCCGCGCGGGACGTACCTTCCAACCTGGGTGGCGCGGTGCGATCGAGAGACGGTTCACCCACCGCATAGCGCAGTGGATGGATGAGCATTATGTGCAGCCGCGGGCCGTAAATCAAACGATCGAACTACTGAAGCAGGCAGAGCAGACGAAGGCGCCGACACTGTTGTTTGGGGGCCTGGTCCAACTCCATGCCCTGAGCCAGAAACTGCAGAGTGAGGGGTATGGCACAAACGGCCAAAAGATCCAGTTGCCCAGCGACAGCCTCGTTGGAACGGGTGGGGGGCTGAAGGAACTCTATCCGTACTCCCCCGAGCGCATACGGCGTGACATCCAATCTGTGCTGGCGCTCGAAAGCGGAGAGCCTGTGCCTGTACGCGATGTAATGGGAATGGCGGAGGCCAACTGGGCAGCGCCCCAGTGCATTGAGGGCAACTATCACCTTCCTCCGTGGGTGTACGCTGTGGCTCTGGATGATGACGACGAGATCCTTCCCGGGCCGGACGTCGTGGGCCTCCTGGGCTTTCTTGACCCGCTCGGCAGCGGAAGGTTGTTTCCATCCTTCTTCAAGAGCACCGACCAGGTGCGCCTGGTAAACGGCACGAGCCATTACGATCCGGGACTCTGCTGCCCGTGCGGGCATGATACGCCGTACCTGGTGAATGGCACCATCCGCCGCATCGATCTATTGGAAGAGGCCGGCTGTGCCGGCCAACTGTAGGATGCGTTCTATGAGACAGCAGTACGACGGGTTCTGGTTTCCACGGTCGGTCCGAGATGAGCTTCTCAAGCCGGAGAGGAGATTTGAAGTACTGCATTTCAGGGATGGAACCCTGGTGCCGGAGGCCGGCAGCGATACGGTGACAGTCCGCTATCCACGGATGGACCTGGATGACTGGCAGCAAGCGCTAGAGATCGTGCACAGAAACCGAGCCGATGCCCAGGGAGCGCTGCACCCAGAGCGCCTGCCCCGGGCCATGGCACAGCTGCAGGCACTCTGGGCGGGGTCGCAAAACGCAATCTGGCGCGACGTCCTGAAGGCACTGGAAACGTGCACGGGACATTCTGCCAAGATGCTGGATATGGCTCTCGGCCTACTGGAACTGATATCGGTGGAGGACCTGCAGCAGGCGACGGCAAGCCAGCTTACCAACGAGGCCAGGGCCGCTTTCGCCAGTATGAGCGGATTGCCAGGCCGGGTCAGGTTCTTCACCGATGAGCTTATGTCAAATCTGGCAACGCAGGCGCTCTGGCGATTCAAGAGTTACCGGAACCGGAGCATGAGGAGCGAGCGGCAGCCTGCAAGCATGATGCTGGGCTATGCGGCGGGCAACGTGCCGGGCACGGGGCTGCTCCTCACTCTCCTGGGATTGGCAACAGCCGCGGGTGCCGGCGAGAAACCACCCGTCATCCTGATTCGAAACTCCCGGCGAGAACCGATCTTTACCGCACTGGCACTCTCTGCGATCGAGATGGTCGATCCGCGCTTGCTGAACACCACCATGGTCACAGTATGGGACCATGGCGATAGGGACCTGCAGGAAAGCCTGATCGCCCAGGCTGATCTGATCATCGCGGCTGCCAGCGACGAGACGATCGGAGAGCTGGGCGCCATCGTGAGGAGGGTCTCAAAGCGCACAAAGCGGATCCGTTTTCACCGGCATGGTCACAAGGTCAGCTTTTCTACCATAGGCCGGGCGTGCCTGGAGGTGGGGCGCCAGATGCCAGACAGCGAGATCGCGTTGATCGATGCCGTGGCCTATCTGGCAGCCATCGACGTGGCTCTCTGGAACCAGCAAGGTTGCCTATCCTCGCGGGTGCACTTTGTGGAGGAGACCGGGGACCCAGGCACCCACTCCGCAGAAGATTACGGGCGTGCAGTGGTAGAGAGCCTGAGAGAGCTCAACCAGACGATGCCGAAAGCCAACACCAGAAGGCGCCAGATCCACAATCTCTTTGACCGGTACCAGGCCGTGGCAGCGAGCAATCCACTCCAGGTCCTGTCCGAGTATGACGATGACTTTTTGGTCGTATTGGACCGGCGGGACCTGACCGGAGAGCAGTTCCGGGAGCTGGTAAACGGATGCCAGGGCCGCACCGTCGCAATTGTGCCTGTGACAGATCTGATGGAAGTCCCTCATCGCTATCTGAAACATCTAGGCCGGCAGCATCTGCAGTCGATGAGCGTGGCAGTGGGCGATCCTGACACCGTAGAGACTGATGCCGAGCTGCTGCAGTACGCTGAGGCGCTGGGCGCTATGGGCATCGCCAGCATTCGAACGGTGGGCCGCGGGGCATTCCCCCAGCTTGCCTACTCGTGGGATGGCCTGCTCCCACTCGATCTTGTCGCGAGCCGCCAGCGGGGCTATTTCACGTCGATTGAGTTCAACGAGCCCTGGTCGCAGATCTCCGAGACGTACAGCCTGATCAAGCAAGCGACCCAGGATAGGACCCCAGAGCAATGATGGATCTTGTTGGAAAGGCATGGGGAAGGTTCCAGATCCTCGAGGAGCGCGGGCGCGGTGGCATGGCAGCCGTCTTCAAAGCTCACGACTGCGTCCTGCAACGGACCGTGGCCCTCAAGGTCTTGCTGCCAGCTATGGCAGCCAACAAGGAATTCACGGAGCGCTTTCGACGCGAGGCGATCACCGCTGCCAACCTGAGGCATCCGAATATCGTCACCATTTATGATGTTGGCAGCCACGACCGATTTCAGTACATCGTCATGGAATATCTGGGTGGTCCGACTTTGCAGCGCGAGATCCAAAGAACTGGCCCGCTGCCAACCACCCGGCTCCTGCATATTCTGGGGCAGTTGGCTGGGGCGCTGGACTATGCCCACAAGCAGGGGTTGGTTCATCGAGACGTGAAACCAGCCAACATCATCCTTGGCCCTGGCGACCACGCCACGCTGACCGATTTTGGCCTGGTCAAAGCCGCGCGCAAGAGCACCCTCACCGGCGAAGGCAGAACCATGGGGACGCTCAGATATATGTCACCCGAGCAGGCAATGGGACGAGAACTGGATGCCCGCGCTGATGTGTACTCTCTGGGTGTTGTCGTCTACGAGATGCTGGTGGGCGAGACGCCATTTAGCGGGACGACTCCGTACGGCATGCTCCACTCTGTAATCTACGAGACCCCTCCCCCGCTATTGCAGCGCAATTCGTCGATAGCGCCAGGTGTGGAGAGCGCTGTGTTCCGGGCACTGTCGAAGGATGCAAACAGGCGTTTTGGCACAGCAGGGGAGTTTGCCCAGAAAGTTGCCGCTGCAGCCGGAACCGGAGCGGCCGTAGTCGTCACTACGGATGCGCTGCACGAGGCGCTGCTGATACTGAACACCGCAGAAGGACTCAAGTACCCCATCTATCAGAGCGGCGCCACGATTGGGCGTGATGCCGATAACGATATTGTGCTTCCGTACCGCCAGGTCTCCCGGCGTCACGCGCAGATTGAGTGCACCCAGTCCAGTTGCACAGTCAAGGACCTGGGAAGTACAAATGGCACCTTTGTCAACGGCAGACCCCTCGCGCCGAGAGAGCGCCACCCTCTCAGGCCTGGCGATGGACTGCGCATGGGACCGGTCACATTGACGGCCTCCCAACCTCCTGATGCGGGGCGGCACGCGAGATCCGGGACAGGCGCCGGATTTGGCGCCCCATGAGTGTCTGGCGAAGCGGAGCGATACCGAGAGACAATAACGATTCGAAGGCGAGGATACCAGATGACAGCTAGTGAGAAGAACCGTAGAAACAACACATCGACTACGGGTGGGGAGGCGGGCACGTCAGACCCACCGCCGCGCTCGCTGCGTGGTGTCCGTTTGCTGGCAGGGTTGTGCCTGGTCGTCAGCTTGCTTTCGCTGGCTCTCAGCGCTATGATGCTCTACAGCCTGTTCAACGTCCGCCAAACTGCAGTGAAAGGGCTTGACGCAGCGATTGCAGCTGTGGACAGCTTTGGGGAGCAGGGATACCAATACGACTTCCCGATCGAGCAGGAGATTCCGATCTCTGCCGACATCCCGATCGACCAGGAGATGACATTTCCCGTGGAGGGGACATTTCCTATCAACACCACGGTCGAGGTGCCGATCAATGCAGGAATCCTGGGGACGTTCGTAGTCGAGGTGCCAATCGAGACGAGCATCGACGTCGAGACCTCCGTGCCCATCCGGGTGAAGGAGAGCTTTCACATCGAGACGTCAGTACCAATCAGCATGACTGTTCCGATTGAGATCCGGCCTGATGATCCGCAGCTAGAGGGGCTGCTCACAGAGATCCGGCAGTGGCTAGAACGAATCAGAGGGTCCCTGTAGCGACCAGACAGCCCACGTTGGATAGCAGAATGAGAAGGCTCGGTCGAGAAAGAGCGTGATGACAGGACAGGTAAGGCAGTCGCAGCCAGCCGAACAGCAGGGTGCCGCGCTCAGGACGGCGCGTCTGGAAGTCGGCCTGCGCAGCGACAGGGGGCCAAGCCGCGATCTGAATGAGGACCATACCGAGTACGTGATCCCCACCGACGAGGCACAGCTCCGCTCAAAGGGAGCGATCTTTGTTGTGGCTGACGGCATGGGCGGATACCTCGCTGGTGAGGTGGCAAGCAAAGAGGCGGTCAGGAAGGCGATCAAGGAGTACTATGCCGATCGCTCGGATGATCCAGGGAAAAGCCTGCGCCGCGCAGTCATTGCTGCAAACATGGTGGTGCACCAGCAATCCACAGCAGATCCAGCCAAATCGGGCATGGGGACTACCCTGGTGGCGGCTGCAGTAATAGGCCCCAGAGTGCATATTGCCAACGTAGGGGACAGCCGCGCATATGGGATCGGGCGGGACAAGATTATTCAGATCACACAGGATCACAGCTGGGTGGCGGAGCAGATTGACGCCGGCATATTGACGCGCGAGGCGGCACAGCAGCATCCGCAGCGCAACCTAATCACCAGGGCGTTGGGCCGGAGAGAGACGGTAGAGATCGATCTCTTTGAAGGGCAGCTGCTGCCGGGTGATGCGCTGTTATTATGTACCGATGGCCTTTGCGGTCCGCTCAGTGATGAGCAGATAGCCCGGGCGGTCCGCTCCTTGCCGCCGCAACAGGCAGCAGAGCGACTCGTGGATAACGCCGCTGCAGCCGGCGGCACGGACAATGCTTCGGTCCTGATTGTGCGAGCAGTCGCGACAGATAGGGATTCGGGGCCACAGGTCAGGCCATCGCCTCCACAGGGGCGCAAGGGCCAGCCAGAGGGGGTGCCGTCGCGCCGGGGCATGGCCGAGCTGAGCAGGCAGCCCTGGGTGCTGGGTGCGGTGGCTGTCGCTCTCATCCTGTGCGTACTCGCCGCTGTGATTTTCGTGCCTGCGCTAACCCAGAAGCTTGCGGGTGATCCGGTGGCAGCCCCGTTGCCCGCCCCGCTGCAGGACGGCAGGCTGGCAGGTGCCAACCCGGACCAGGTTGCCCTGTACTTGGGCTACGCAGATGCAGCTCAGATGAGCGCCGCCCATGGGGGCCTGGTGGCTCCTGAGGCGCTGGGGGCGAGCGAGTTGACGCCTGCAGCAGCGGGCGTGTTCCTGGTAGGTACGGCGCGCGATTGGAGTTGCGAGCAGCAAAGGTGCGGTTTTCAGCTGGAGATGGCAGACGTCGAGTACTCCGTGGCCTACCAGGCACCTGGCGAAACGGGCGTGGACCTGAGCGGCCACCCGGTGCGCGTCTACGGACCGCAGCAAGAGGATCAACCTGCTGTCGCGGCGCAGCTCATTGAACGCGGCAGCCATTGGTGGGCTTGGTGGCAACCGGCATGGACCTTGGTTCACCAGACTGGCTCGAGGGAAGAGAGTGTGTGGGCATACAGCATCGTTGATCGCAACCCGAATGGGCTGATCGGCCCAGATCAAGGATCAGGCTTGCAGCGAGGCACACGAGTCTTGCTGCATGGCATATGGGCTATCGAAGACCAAACCATGGCGTTCGAAGAGGATGAGATCTATACTCTACAGGGTTCTATCTATGTCCCTGTGACTGGACAGCCCAGCCTGCCCCTGCCCACAGTCACATTGCAGCCGACCCAAACCACAAAGCTGCCCATAGTCCTGGCTCCGAGCCAGCCCGTGCAAGAAAGCGAGTGACACCCTGAGCATGGCAACCATCGAGGGAGGTCTTTATGAGTAACAATCAGACAGTCGTGCCAGATCCTATGACAGGCGGGAGGATGGATTCGCAGGAGACGGTGCCTGCCCAGGGTATCGATCTGGTCGCTGTCAAGCTGACAGACACTGGCCGCGTACGGCCCCATAATGAAGATTATGTAGACTTTTATGAACCAGCGGATCCCCAGGAGCGGGCGCGCAAGGGTGCCCTCTACCTGGTAGCCGATGGCATGGGCGGTCACCAGGCCGGAGAGGTGGCAAGCCGGGGGGCTGTAGAGCTGGCGATTCAGCAATACTATGCCGACCCATCACGAGATGTGGGCAAGAGCCTGGTGCGAGCTGTGCAGGCTGCAAACCAGCAGATCCACGCACAGGCACAGGCCGATCCCTCCAAGGCAGGCATGGGGACCACCCTGGTGGCGGCTGTCGTCCTGCGACGAAGAGTATATATGGCAAATGTGGGTGATAGCCGGGCCTACCTGATCAACAAGACCAAGATGACGCAGATCACGGAGGATCACTCGTGGGTGGAAGAACAGGTACGCGCCGGCCTACTCACGCATGAACAGGCCTCTCGACATCCCCAACGAAACCTGGTTACCCGCGCCCTAGGCTCCAAGCCGGTCGTGGAGGTGGACCTGTTTGAAGGCGAGATCAGCCAGGGTGACGTGCTCCTACTGTGCAGCGATGGCCTCACGGGCAGGGTGGAGGATCGCGAGATAGCCGCCATAATCCGCGATCATCCGCCGCAAGAGGCAGCGCAACTGCTGGTTGCCGCAGCGAACGAGCGTGGGGGCAGCGACAACATCACGGTCCTGATCGTCAGCACTGAAACGGATGCGGCACCTCCTGCTGCCACCCTGCCACTGGCTGCCGGCGAACGGGCACCTACCCATCGCTCCCGTCTGGTCCCCGCCCTGGTAGGAGGAGTCGCAGTTGTGGCCCTGGTCCTGGGCTTGCTATGGGCTACGGGAACGATCTTTGGAGGCAAAGCAACCGAGACAACCGTGCCGACAGCTTCCATCCCGTTGGACGCCACCACGCCGGAACCATCGCCCTCGGGAGATATGGGCGCGAGCCCCGTTCAGACAGGGACTGCAGCGCCGACGCTCGACACCACCGGCCCAACGGCAACGCTTGCGCCAACCTCGACGGCGCAGCCGGAACCCACAGCTACAAGCTCCTCGATTCTGCCGACCGTGGCTTCACCGGAACCTATCGCGACCCTTCCAGCCCCCGTCTTGGACAGCCCGGCAGCCGATGCGGAGCTTCAGGGCTTCGTAACGTTCGAGTGGACCCACACCGGATCTATGGGCCAGGATCTGGCATACCAGGTCTTGATCTGGAAGCAAGGCGCCAGCGATCACCCTGGGGCAGCCCAGTCCTGGTCAGATACGCATCAGGCCATCAACCTTGACCTGGTACCACAGATTATGAATGGTGGCTCAGGGCAGTATCTCTGGAGTGTGGTCGTGGTACAAAGAGGTACAGATGAACGCGTCAGCCCCGAGGCCACACCTCGGAGATTCACCTACCCAGGGCCACTTGGGCCATCCGTACCCACAGCCACACCCAGCAATACGACTTTGCCGACCAAGATTCCGCTGACTGCGACATGGACACCGACGCCCAGCCCCACCACTGAGGACACCTCAGATCCTGTCGCTTCAGCTTTCCCTCAAGATCTATGAGCCAATATCGTATCTGAGGTCCGGCTGGCGCCGTCTTTCGAGACGCAACGGGTTGAAAGGAAACCAAGAGCATGGATCTTGTGGGTCGCAAACTGGGCAACTATGAGATTATCGATGAGATCGGCCGGGGTGGTATGGCTGTGGTCTATCGCGCCTACCAGCGCTCCCTCAACCGCCATGTAGCCATCAAGGTGCTGGCTCCACAACTCAGCGTTGACCAACAATTCGTTGAGCGCTTCCAGCGCGAGGCCCGTGCGGCAGCCGGACTGCGGCACCCGCACGTGGTCGTGATCCACGACGTCGCTCAGGAACAGGGCATCTACTATATCGTGATGGAATACCTGGAGGGCCGTTCCCTCAAAGAACTCATCCAGGCTGAGCAGTCCCTTTCACCAGAACGGGCTACTCGAATTGTAGAGCAGGTGGCGAGCGCCCTCGACTATGCTCACGAGCAGGGCTTCGTCCACCGCGACATCAAGCCGGCCAATATCATTGTCGACAAGAACGATCATGTCACGCTGACTGACTTTGGCATTGCCAAGGCCGCGTCCGAGACGCAACACCTGACGCGGACAGGGATGCTAATTGGCACGCCAGAATATATGTCGCCCGAACAGGCCGAAGGCGGGACAGTAGATCACCGCACGGACCTGTACGCACTGGGTGTAGTGCTGTACCAGATGCTGACTGGACGCGCGCCCTTCCACAGCACCACGCCGCACGCCACCCTGCACGCTGTCATATACGAGCCACCGCCACCCGTACGGCAATTGCGACCCAGCCTATCGCCTGCAATCGAGTCGGTAGTGATGAGATCGATCAGCAAGCAACCGGCAAGCCGATATCAGAGCGGCAGCGATATGGTGGCGGCACTGCGAGCTGCCCAGTCGGGGCAGTCGACCGTCGCAGTCGCGGCGCCACCGTCAACGCCCGCGAAAGATTCGAGGCCTCAGAAGTCTCTGGCAGTGCCCATTGCTGCAGGGGCGGCAGCAGTGCTGGTAGTGATCGCAATCGCGATCATTCTGTTGCTAACTGGCGATGGCAGACAGCAGACCCCAACGCCAGTCGCCCCTTCAATCGCCACCCAGGGAACTGCGGCAGTGACCAAAGCCGTGATGATCACTGAAGCGGTGCCTACCGATGAGCCTACAACCCTGCCAACGCACGCGACCACGGACACCCAGCCACCGCCGACTGAGGTACTGCCTCAATCGACAGCTACCTCTGAACCGCCCACCGCAACATCACCGCCGCCCACAGACACGCCAGCGCCGCCGACGGACACGCCACCACCACAACCTCCAGCCTTTGGCCGGCTGGCATTCTCTTCCAACCGGCACGGCAATCCGGAGATCTATGTGGTGGACCTGGCCGGGGGAAGCCCAGTGCGGCTGACGCAGAACAACGCCAACGATTGGCTGCCCGACTGGTCGGCCGATGGCACCAAGATTACCTTTACCAGCTACCGGACAGGCAGCTATGACCTGTGGGTGATGAGGGCCGACGGCAGCGCGCAGACATCTTGGGTTGCCACGGGCGCCTGGGACGATTATCCCCGCTGGGCACCAGACGGCGAGCGGATATCCCTGTCAACTACGGCTGAGACTGAAGGAGTACCCAACTCGGAGATTTTCGTGCGACGGTTGAACGGCAGCCTGCAACAGGTTACCTACAGCGTGGCAGAGGACCAATGGGCCGATTGGTCTCCCGACGGAAGGATCATCTTCACCGAAGGGTACAAGGATGGAAGTGACTGGGATATCTATATCATAGACGCTGACGGGAGCAACCGTACCACCTGGCTGGATGCCACAAATTGTGACGTGCAACCCACCTGGTCGCCGGATGGAAATTGGATAGCCTTCTTGCGCATCACCAAGGATACCAATGGCAGTGGATCGATGGACTTTGAGGACGCAGGCGATATCTGGGTGGGCCGGGCGACGGGTGGCGGCCTGCAGCAACTCACATCGGGCGCTTGGGCCTTGACGCCGACCTGGTCGCCAGATAGCGAGTGGGTCGCTTTCGCACAGGTGCACGACTCGAACAACAACGGGCGAAGCGATCAGAACGACACCGTCAATATCTGGGCCGTACCGCGCAGCGGCGGCGAGGCAGTGCCCCTCGTCCAGAGTCCAAACCGTGACGGAGATCCAAGCTGGACGTGGTAGGCAGGCCAGGAGTGCATGACTTGCCATAGTACGCATCAGACAGCAGCGACGAGATCGGGGAGAAACCATGGCAGACATGATCGGCAGGCAACTGGGCAACTACAAGATCGTCGGGGAACTCGGTCGGGGGGGAATGGCCGTGGTATACCGCGCATACCAGGCCTCCCTCAACCGCTACGTGGCTATCAAAGTGTTGCCTCCCCACCTCGGTTTTGACCAGGAGTTCGTAGAACGCTTCCAGCGAGAGGCTCTGGCGGCGGCTCAGCTCCGGCACCCGAATATCGTCGTCATCCACGATGTGGGACACGAGCAGGGAATCTACTTTATCGTCATGGAACTCCTCGAGGGGCGCACGCTCAAAGAGATCATCGAGGGAGAGGGCGAGCTACCGGTGGAACAAGCGACTCGCATTGTAGAACAGGTAGCGGGCGCCCTGGACTATGCTCACAGACGCGGCTTTGTCCACCGCGACGTCAAGCCAGCCAACATCTTTGTCGGAGACGATGGCCACACCACACTGACCGACTTTGGCATCGCCAAAGCCGCATCGGAGGCTCAGCAGCTGACGCGGACCGGGATGTTGATGGGCACGCCAGAGTACATGTCGCCCGAACAAGCCGAGGGTGTAGAGGTAGACTATCGCACTGACCTCTATGCCCTGGGTGTCGTGCTGTACCTGATGCTCGTGGGACAGGTTCCATTCCGCGGCACAACGCCGCACGCTATCCTGCACTCCGTCATCTATGAACCACCGCCTCCCTTGCGCAGGATACGACCCGACCTATCGCCCGGCATCGAAGCGGTCGTGCTAAAGGCGATCGATAAACAGCCCGAGCGGCGCTACCAGAGCGGGGCCGAGCTGGTGGAGGCCCTCCGGAAGGCACCGGCCACTCGTGCCCGGCGGCTAGTCGTTCCGGCGAACGAGGGACGCCCACCCTCACCCAAAGGGCAACCCACGGACAGAGCAGACGGGCGAAAACCGATGCTCTGGATCCTGGCGGCCATTGCCGTGGTACTTTGCGGGCTATCCGTCGTGCTGGCGATCATCCTCATGGGTGGCGGAGATCCAGATCAGACGCCGCTGCCTCCGACGACGGCTGTCGCCCTGACCACCCAGATGGCAACTGCCGATAGCACCAGCGCGTCCCTGACCGCAGAGTCTGTCCCGACAGATTCCGAGGTCGAAGTGGCAGATTCTCCCGTACCGGACACGGACACCCCAGAGGCACCAACGGACACTCCGGAGTCGCCAACCGATACTGCCGAGCCGCCCACTGAGACGCCGACTGCCACCGCGACACACACACCGACGGCGACGGCTGCGCCCTGCGCATTCCCGCCACAGGGAGCCTTTGCCTCGCTATGGCAGATCTACCGCGACGAACTGGGCTGCCCTCTCTACGCAAATCCAAAGCTGATACAGGACGCCGAGCAGCCCTTCGATAACGGCCACATGTTCTGGCGTCAGGACAACGACTATGCATACGTGGTCTATGAGGATGGCGCCTCGGAGGGTAGCTATGAGGCATTCACCGGTGTATGGAGCGAGGGCGATCCCGAGTACTCTTGCGCTGCATCGCCGCCGCCGGGCAAAGTCCAGCCCAAACGCGGCTTTGGCGCCGTCTGGTGTGATCTGGGCGCCGCGAGCGCGGCCATTGGCTGGGGCCTGGAAGAGGAAGCAGGCTTTGGCCCGGGCTATGGCGATCCGCTAGTGCAGCAATTCGATCGGGGATTCATCTTCCGCGATAGCGACGGCACCACAAACGGACTCGCCTATGTCTTCTTCCGGCCCAGCAAGACCTTTGTGAGAGAGTCGTACTAGCACACGGCCGGGTACGCCAAAACGGGAGGGCTTGGCCCTCCCGTTTTCCGATCCAAATCGTGCTTACAACCTGACCAGCGTATCCCTCTTCTGGCCCGCCCGCACATAGGTTAAGGAGAGGTCGCGTCCCTTGGGCATCTCCCCTACCAGGCGGTGCAGGTCATCCGCCCGGGTGACCGGTTGGCCGCCCAAGCGCACGATCACGTCACCAGATCGCAGCCCGGCTCTATCTGCTGGGGAACCTGACCGAACCCGGCCGACAAAGGCCCCCTCGGATGGGATGCCGGGATGCTTTCGTACTTGGGTAGAAGCATCGGCAATGGCCGCGCCCAGCCTTGGCCTGGCCTTGCCTGCCTTCTGAAGCAGTTGTCGCAGCCGCGGCTGGTTGAAACCGACCACCACCTGCCCATCGACGGTGATGACCGGTACCCCTTGCTGGCCTGATAGCCTGACCATCTCTGCTGCTGCCCTGCGGTCGGCAGCGACATTCTTTTCCACAAACGGCACGCCCTGCCGCGAAAGGAACGCTTTCGCCTGGTGGCAGAACGAGCACGTGGGTGTTGTATATACAACTACGTTCATAGTACTCCCTACTGCGGCAATCCAAACCTAATCAGCGGGGCCGGGGCAGGATGATAGCCTTGTGGGGACAGGCGCCGGCACAGGAAAAGCAGCCGAAACAGAGTCGCTCGTCGACGACGGGCACGCTCTCCGGCCCATTCCGGCGGATGCTGCCCGATAGACATACTGCCACCGGTGCACAGTCGGCGCAGAGCCGGCACAGGGCCGGATCCACCCTTGGCACGATGTCATCCCAGAAACCACTACCCTCCGTGCTCACCCGCCAATTCCCTCAGGCGAGCCAATACACTCTCTGCATGCCCCGCGACTTTGACCTTGGGCCATACGGCCTGTATCACGCCATCCGGATCGATGAGATAGGTGACGCGCTCCGATGACTTGCCATGCTCCTTCAACGTGCCAAAGTCTGTCGCGATTCCCTTTGCGGCATCTGAGACCAGGGTAAAGCGAAAGTCGTGCTTGTCTCGAAACTTGGCCAGAGTCCCCGGCTTGTCGGTACTGACGCCGACAACGGCAGCGTTCAACTTGTCAAACTCGTCCAACAGCGCGTTGAACTCCTGGCCCTCGAGCGTGCAACCCGAAGTATGTGCCTTTGGGTAGAAGTACAACACTAACCATCGCCCCCTGTAGTCCTCCAGCGTTACCGTCGATTCATCTGCCGACTGCCCGGCACAAGAAGGAGCCGGAACTCCAACGGTCAAAAGCTCACCCATGCGTCAACCCTCCTCGATTTCAAAACTTGTCACGATTTCGGCCGTCTTGCCCAGCATGATGGCTGCTGAACAGAACTTGTCGTTGGAAAGCTCGATGGCGCGGCGGACGTCCTTTTCTCTCAGGCCATTGCCTTTAACCAGATACTTGAGCGCGATCCGCGTATACACCTTGGGATGCTCTTCGGCGCGCTCTGCGTCCACCTCCACGCGCAAGCCGGTGAGCGGCTTGCGCATCCGATTGCGGAGTATGTGTATCACGTCCATAGCCGAGCATCCAGCCACACCCAGCAACAGGAGACGCATGGGAGGCATGCCAGTGTCGCCGCCAAAACCCGGGGCGCCATCTATAACGATGCTATGACCGGCCGATTCGGCTACGAACTGCAGCCCATCCACCCAGGTGACCTGTGTGTCACTCATTGGCAGTACCTAGTGATGGTGGTCATGATCGTGATGGTCATGATCGTGATGGTCATGATCGTGCACAGGCGCCTGGCCAGTCGCCTCCAAAAGTTTGGCCAGCATCATGGGCTCGGGCACAGCCCCTTCCTGGTGAAAGTCGTCGTTAATCACCGTGCGGGGTACCCCATGAACGGCATACTTGTTGGACAGGTGCGGAAACTCGATTGCCTCTACCATGTCCGCGGTGATGAGCTCGCTCTCGATCGCGAACTTGTGGGCCAACCTCACTGCCTGGGGGCAGTAGGGGCACGTCGGCGTAACAAAGACCTGGAAATGCACTGGCTCGGTGATTGCAGCTACGGCCTCCTTGCTCTTGGACTGCAGGCCCGAGTCACCCTTGGACACGTCGACAATGTCCTCAATGACGCTGGTAAACTCGTAGCCCGAGGGAATCCCATAAAAGCGGACCCCATAGTCCTTCTCCCCGCCTTCTCCGGCTTGCACGACGGCAATAGCGGGAATCTTGTCGATCTGGTAAAGCTCTGCTACTTCCTTGTCAGCGACAAAGTCATAAATCTCAGCCTCAACCTTGTCGGACAGGGCAGCAACCTCCTCAACGATCTGGCGGGTCTCGGCGCAGAACTGGCACTCGAATTCTTGGGTAAACATGACCAGCTTGACTGGCTCGACCAGATTGGTCTCGAACTCTTTGCGCAGAAACTCGGCGTCCTTCTCAGAAATCAACGGCATCTCACTCCTCCACTTTTCTCATTTGCGGGGGCACCTACTGCCCGCTATCAACCATTTAGATGCAAGAAAGCACAAAAGGTTTCACACAGGACTTTCGCACATCACCTTACACCGAGCGATTGCTCGTGTGGGCTTGATCTCAGCTCTGGGCACTGCTGAATTACTGGGCTGCCAGGAGGCTAGAATCGCGCAATGCTTGCCTATCGCACGGGCGATCTACCTGTCAATCTTCAGGACCCTGTAGAGGCGCTCCTCCACGCCAGAGGGCAGCTCGGACGGGGCCTGTAAATGATAGAGGGTGATCGTCTTGCGCACTGTGTCGACCAATACGCGGCAGTTACGACAGCCAGCCAGATGGGCCTCGATTTCCGCGCACAGGGCAACCTCAAGCTCGCCATCTACGTAATCAGATATGTGTTCCAGGATCTCCTGGCACATGCCGTGATCGTGCTCCATCGTCATTCTTCCTATTGCTCTCTATGCCGCCACCCGCTCGACAAAATAGCCCGACAACCTATCGCGAAGCCTGAGCCGAGCCCGGTGAAGCCGATTCTTGACCGCCTGCACCGTGATGTCCAGTACCTCAGCTGTCTCTGCACCTGATAGCCCCTGAATATCGCGCATGACAAAGGTGGAGCGCAGGGACTCGGGTAGCTGGGCAATTGCTCGATCCATCTCCTGCCGTGCCTCGGCGGTCAGCAGCTGGTCATCCGGTATGGTTGACCAGTCCACGAGATGCCTGTCAGACACTGTGCTCTCCTGCTCGTCGTCACCATACGGTCGATCCAGAGAAAACGTCGTCATCCGATCTCGCTTCCGGATATGCATCAGACTGGCGTTATAGGCAATACGGTACAACCAGGTAGAGAGCCTTGAGCGACCCTCGAAGCGATCGATGGCGCGAAATGCGCTCAAAAAGGTCTCTTGCAGCACGTCCTCGGCTTCTTGCTCATCGCCCAGCAACTTGAGGGCGAGATTGTAGATGTTGGCCGAGTTCGAGTCCACGAACCTGCGATAGGCCGCAGCGTCCCCCGCACGCAGGCCCTCTACCAGTTCTGCTTCGTCCGCAAAAGCTGCCTCATCCAACGATCTACTCCTTTAGATGCAAAAAACGCGAAAAGGTTGCCTCGAACAGCTCAAATCGTGCTCATTAGGAGGAGTGTAACAAAAAGGGAGAGACTTGTCAATCTCTCCCTGGAAATCACGGCCTGTTGGGCTCAGCAGGCTCCGTCTATGCCTCCTGTTCCACGCTCTCGGGCTCGAACGCTTCTTCCACAAAGGGCAGTATATGGTAATAGTGGGCCGAGCCTGCCGCCCTCAGGCGTCCATTTATTGCCACAAGAGGATAGGACAGGTCGCGGTCCTCTACTACAGAAGTCAGCTCGGCGTACTCGGCCTGGTTTCCCGGCTCAGACATGTCAAAGTACTCGACCTGGACCGCATCGCCGTAGCGCATCTTCAGATAGTACTCGGTAACTCGCGTGGTCTCCGCCGAAGACCTGGGCGGGCCTCAGCCACCCGGCGCGCAGCTCTCGCGCAGAGGATTACCAAACACAGTAACATGGACCTGAACTCCTTCAAGAACGTCCATTGATCACTCCCTCCAAGAATGTATGATTACCAGCTACGTTTCCACACCATCGCACAGGCTCGCTGAATCACCTGCATACCATGCTCCTGACAGTAACGCAGGCTCGCCTCCGACTCAGCGCCAGGCTGCATCCAAACGCGGATCAAGCCCAGAGAATGCGCTTCCTGTACTACCCGTTCAGTGACATCCGGGGGCACAACGACATTAACCACCTCTGGCTGCTCTGGTAGGTCTGACAAGGTAGGATAGACCTGCATTCCATCCAACTCCCCCCCTTTGGGGTTCACAGGGTACACAGTATACCTCGCATCGCGTAGGCTGCGAAAGACTTGATAGCCAAATTTCCGTGGATCCCGGCTTGCGCCCACCACAGCCCACACCCGACGGTTGACAAAGTCGGATATCAGTTGATGCTGTTCGCTCATCCTACAGCCGCCTTTCCAGAAAACTGGTGCAACAAACATACCCCCAGGGGGTACTAAGCCAATTATAGCATAGGGATGGGCCTGTGTCAAGTCGATCATTTCATGTGAGTACTGTCGATGGGCAGAATGCTGCCCGCCTGCCAAGGTCTTCTCAAACCCTGCCGCCGCAACCCGTAAGAGGAATGAACTCCCGCAACTCCGAGAACTGCCTCCCCTCAAGATCGGCATGGGCCGACCGGAGCCAGACTTTGACGGTACCCTGGCCCGTCTGTCAGGGCAAACGCATCTAGATTCGGATGGCGAGCGGAGGCATCCTGAGCGTTCGACTGAGCTCACGCCGAAGGCCCGTCGAAGGAGCCTCCGCGAGTGCCCTTCGACATGCCCCTCGGCAGGCTCGGGGTGCGCCTCTGGGTGCTCGCTCTGGCGGGAAAGTCGGCGTAGGTCGTCTCGTGAGGCCAAATGCGTTCACTCTAGCCCGTCTGCGGGCAGCACTTGACAAAAGCCTCTGGTTGGGCGTATACTGCAACTACAGCGTAGCCGCACACCGGCACTGTTGCCGTGCACAGACTCTATTGGGGCAGGGCCCCGAGGATAGTCATTGGCCGGTGACTCGCGCACCGGCCGTTGTCGTCTACTACGGCAGCGACGGCAGGTGCCAGAGGAGAAAGGGACTATGACCGCATTGATTGGCGTCCGTCGCGAGGACAAGAGCGAATGGGAACGGCGAGTGCCAGTGACCCCTGGAGATGCTGCCGAATTGCAGCGCGAGCATGGTATCAAGGTGATCGTTCAGCGATCGCCCACCCGCGCCTTCACTGACCAAGAGTTCGCAGAAGCTGGTTTGATCGTCGAGGACTATCTGACTTCCTGTCCCGTGATCTTTGGCATCAAGGAAATACCCAAAGACCAGCTAGAGCCGGGCAAGGCCTACGTGTTCTTCGCCCATGTTATCAAGGGCCAGCCGTACAACATGCCCATGCTGCGACGATTACTGGAGCAGGGCTGCACATTGATTGACTATGAGCGGGTGGTGGACGAAGAGAACCGCCGGCTCATTTTCTTTGGCTGGCACGCTGGTGTAGCAGGCATGATCGACACACTGTGGGCGCTGGGCCGGCGGCTCTCCTGGGAAGGCGCGGCCAACCCCTTTGCCAGCCTGCGCCAGACCCTCAAGTACCATGACTTGGAGGAGGCCAAGGCGGCGTTAGCCCTGGTCAGAGAACGGATCGAGACAGAGGGCTTGCCAGAAGCATTGACTCCGCTCACGGTGGGAATCGCGGGCTATGGGAATGTATCGCGGGGCGCGCAGGAGATCCTGGATCTTCTGCCTGTCATCGAGATCGAGCCGGAGGAGTTGGGCACGCTGGCAAAACGCAGCGATCTCTCAAGGCATCACATCTATAAGACAGTATTCAAAGAGTGGCACATGGTGGAGCCACTATCGGCGGGAGACGCATTCGAGCTGCAGGACTACTATGACCATCCAGAGAAGTACCAGGGCGCTTTTGAACAGTACTTGCCCCACTTGAACGTCTTGGTCAACGCCATCTTCTGGACCGAGCGCTATCCGCGGCTGGCGACCAAGACGTACCTGAAAGAGCTTTTCTCGGGACCGGAGGCGCCTCACTTACAAGTCATCGGCGATATCAGTTGCGACGTGGAGGGTGCCATCGAATGTACGGTCAAGTGCACAGAACCGGGCGATCCCATCTATGTCTACAACCCGCTTACTGGACAGGTGACGAGCGGCTATGAGGGAGACGGCATCGTGATCATGGCTGTGGACATCCTGCCAGCCGAACTCCCCCGGGAAGCATCTGTCTATTTTAGCGGTGTATTGAAGCCGTTTATTCCCGCCATTGCCAATTGTGACTTCTCCGTGCCCTTTGACGAGAGCGAACTGCCACCCGAGATCAAGCGTGCCGTAGTAGTTTACGGTGGCAAGTTGACGCCTGACTACCGCTATATCCAGGACTATCTGGACTAGGCAGGTGCAGGTGTTTAGTTGAGGTGATCGGCTGCTTTGTCAGCATGGTCCGCGACGGATGCCACGCTGGTCATAGCAATCCAACCCAATAGAACGGTAATGAGAGGAGGCTCTTTCCCATGAGACAGGTACTAGTACTCGGTGCAGGTTTGGTAACCCGACCGCACGTTCGCTATCTGCTTGACGTTCCCGACTTTGAGGTGACTGTTGCCAGCCGAACGGTCAGCAAGGCAGAGAGCCTGATCGACGGACACCCACGGGGTCGTGCCATGGCCCTGAATGTGACTGACGAAGCAGAACTGGAGGACCTGATCCGCCAGGCGGACCTTGCAGTCAGCATGCTGCCGTATGTCTATCACCCCACAGTAGCCAAGCTGTGTGTGAAACATGGCAAGCAGATGGTGACCACCTCCTATGTCAAAGATGAGATGCGCGCGCTGGACAAACCCGCCAAAAATGCCGGCGTCATCCTGATGAACGAGATCGGCGTGGATCCCGGCATCGATCATATGTCAGCCATAAAGGTCATCCACCAGGTAGAGGAGGGCGGGGGCAGGATTGCCAGCTTTATGTCCTGGACGGGCGGCCTGCCGGCTCCCGACGCCAACGACAATCCTCTTGGCTACAAGTTCTCCTGGAGCCCCAAGGGCGTCCTGCTGGCAGGCAGAAATCCGGCGCGCTTTCAGCGACATGGAGAGATCGTGGAGATCCCGGGCGTTGAGCTGTTCGACAACTACTGGCCGGTAACCGTCAACGGACTGGGTGAGCTGGAAGGGTATCCCAACCGCGACAGCATGCCCTACGCCGAAACCTACAACATCCACCCCACCGACTGGATGTTCCGTGGCACACTGCGCTACCCGGGCTGGTGCGCGACGCTGAAAAAGCTAGCCGACATGGGCTGTTTTGAAGAAGTCCCTTTGGCCAGCCCCGAGCAGCAGGCGCCCCGCACCTGCCGCGAATTTACCGCCGGTTTGCTGGACGTCCACCCCGGCACCGATCTGCCGCAATTCCTTGCCGAGCGATGGGGGATGTGCCACGATTCCAAGCCTATCACCGACATGGCCTGGCTGGGCCTATTCTCCGATGAGCCCCTGCCTGCTGGCAAGGAGACCCCCATCGACGTGATGACCGAGTTGATGCTATCCAAGATGGTCTACCAGCCCGGCGAGCGGGACATGATCGTGATGCAGCACGAGTTCGTGGCCGAGTATCCCGATCGCAAGGAGGCCATTACCGCCACCATGATCGACTATGGTATCCCCCACGGCGATACCTCTATGGCGCGCACGGTGGGACTTCCGGCAGCGATCGCGGCCCGCATGATCCTGCACGGCGAGTTTGGGGACCTCACCGGCGTACACGTGCCGGTCATCCCCGAGATCTATGAGCCGGTGCTGGCCGAGTTGGCTGAGCTGGGCATCAGCCTAACCGAGAAGATCGAAGTACTTGACAGCTAGAACTCCTGGGCACCGCCTTTGCAGTGTCTAGTGGCGGCTGACAACGTGCAGGCTCGCCCACGAACTTGGAGCAAGCGGAGGTTGAACATGAATACAGCAGACTATATCGCCCTTGAAAACCAGTACAGCGCGCACATCTACAAGCCACTGAACGTCGTGCTAACACGTGGGTCTGGAGTCTGGGTTGATGATGTGGAAGGCAGGAGATACCTGGATTGCCTGGCTGCCTACTCGGCGGTGAATCAGGGTCACTGCCACCCGCGGCTGGTCAAGGTCATGGTCGAACAGGCCGCCAAGCTGGCCCTCACCAGCCGTGCCTTTCGCAACCTACAGCTTCCGCTGCTCGCCAAGGAGCTCTGCGAACTCCTCGGCTACGACATGATGCTCCCCATGAACTCGGGGGCCGAAGCGGTGGAGACTGCGATCAAAGCCGCGCGCAAGTGGGGCTACGAAGTAAAGGGTGTTCCGGAGGACCACGCCCACATCCTCACCTGTCACGGCAACTTTCACGGGCGCACGATCACGGTGATCAGCTTCTCGCCCCAGGAGAGCTACCGTGATGGCTTTGGCCCCTTCACACCGGGCTTTGAGCTGATCCCCTTTGGCGACGCGAGTGCCCTCGAGGCCGCTATCACGCCGCACACCGTCGCCTTCATGGTCGAGCCGATCCAGGGTGAGGGAGGGGTCATCGTCCCTGGGGAGGATTACCTGCGGCAGGCGCGCGCGATCTGCGACCGGCACAACGTGTTGCTCATCACCGACGAGATACAGAGCGGCTTGGGCCGCACCGGCAAGCTGCTGGCAGCGGAACACTGGGGAGTCCGCGCCGACGTGGTGACCATTGGCAAGGCGCTATCAGGGGGCATGTACCCGGTGTCAGCAGTGCTGGCGGACCGCGAGATCCTGGGTCTGTTCAAACCCGGCGACCACGGCTCGACGTACGGGGGCAACCCCCTGGCTTGTGCAGTGGCCCGCGAGGCACTCCGCGTACTCGTCGACGAGGACCTGATCGAGCGCTCCGCTCAACTGGGTGATTACCTGATGTCGCGCCTGCGCGAGATCGAGAGCCCGCACATCAAAGAGATCCGGGGTAAAGGCCTGTGGGCTGGCATCGTGCTCAGACCGGAGGCCGGGGGAGCGCGGCGATTCTGCGAAGCACTGATGGAACGGGGTATGTTGTGCAAGGAGACACACTGGAACGTCATCCGGCTGGCCCCGCCGTTGGTGATCACCCGGGAGGAGCTTGACTGGGCCCTGGAGCGCCTGGTCGAGGTGCTGCAGATGCCCTGAGGGAACCTTTGGGGCCGTTGAGACGTCTATGAAGCAGCACCACCTAGCGAAGGTGCTTTCTCCTTTCTCCCTGGGCCGGAGAGGGCTTTTGCCTTTCTCCGGCCCGACTGGTATAGCTCGATCTGGGACCGCGAAGCAATAGTCCCCTGGAGGCTGTGACTCAAAGCCGTAAGGATGAAAGCGCCGCCAGGATTTGGTCAGTCAGCGGCGGATACTGGATCCACCACTCTGCCCAGAAACAGAATGCCGCCGGTGGAATTCTCGCGGATCAGGAACAGAAAGGGATGGTCGGCACGAAAGGTGGGCACGGGAGGTGGCGCTCCCCTAGCCATGATCACCGCCGTCGCTGCAGCAGCCTCTGTGCCCTCTTCGTTGACCTTGACGAATGCTTTGTGCACGACCTTAGATATGAAAATCTGCCCTTTGGCCATGCCTGAGAAATCGGCTGTGCTAGAAAACGCATCCGGCATACCCATCGACTCAAGGGTTTCGCCCAGCTGGATGGGCAGGGTCACCTCGAATCTGGGCAGGAACACCTTTACTTCGGTTTCCCAGAGATACTTGGTCCATCTCTCCAGAGTCTCTACGGTCAAACGATCCTCGAGGTCTGCAAGGCCACCAACCTCTGCAGGCAGGAGCACAATCATGGAGAGGTCCTCCCCAGCATAGGGCAGCTCCAGCACCTGAAGGTCACCGGTTTCCGCATATCTGAACTCGTGCTTCTGAGTCATCATCATGACCTGGACTTGTTCCTCTGGCGTGATGGAGAAGGGCGATTCGCGGGTGAGTTGCTCATCGAACTGTCTTGCCCAGTCTCCCTTGAAGTAGATGGCGTTGACCAGTACCATGACCGTCAAGGGACCGAGCATCTCAGGCTTTAGCAACTCCTCGATCTTGTTCTCTGTCTTTTCTGCGACCCAGGCGTTGATCATACGGCGTGCTTCTTTCGCCCTGCCATAGTCAACTGCCGTGATCTGAACCCCATAGTAGCGCTTTGTCAGGGCAAGGAACTGGTCCAACAAAGCGAGCCGCTGGTGGGGCCAAAGGGAGTTGGCGACACTGATCTGAACGCGCCCCTTCTTCCCCACATCCCTCAGGCTTGCCTCCAGCCAGGCAAAGGCCGGGTGAAGCTGCTCCTGATCCAGCAGGAAGTGAAGGACCTGCGCCATCTGGCTTTCTGTGCTTCCTCGTGCTCCAGCATAGGTCATAGCCAGTGCCGTGGAGATGCTGTGCGGGGAGAAAAAGAGATTTCCTTCCCTCGACCGTAACCTCTGATATAGATCGAGGGCGAATTCGGTGTTTCCCTCGACTACCGCATCAACGCTGGCGCGGAGACTCCCTTGTAGAGCCTGCTCGATGTCCTTCATATCTGCCTCCCATAGGCTGGCTACAGATCAGCCAGGACCATAAACTCCCCCTATAGCGCTTGAATTTCCAAGACCCTGATGCGGGATTCAGTCGCAGAGTCGAGTAAAGCCAACGCTCCTGCGCCGTGATCTACCCCCGGCGCAGCGATACCAGGGCAGGGACCTTGTCGAACATCCAGAAGCCGAGGGGCAAGCCGATAATGGTGACGCAGATGAGATAGGCAAGTTCCATCCAGATTGCACTCAGCCACCATCCCACCAGCAGAAAGTAGACGGCTCTCAAAAGGATATTGTGCTGTGGAATTGTCGTCACCGTAGTGACATCGCCCACGCTAGTGATTGTGACGCCGGCAGGCTGGCCCCGAAGGGCAATCACGCGCGGCACCTGGTTCATCATCACCACGCCGAGGGGAATACCCAGGATCGTCAACATGAGCAACCATGCCAGGGCAATCCAGATCTGACCCGCCCACCAACCGATCAAAGCAAACCATAGAAGCTGGACCAGACACCCGGGGTTCCCCCGGGAGCCATCGACAACCACAGTACTCATGCTTTCTCTCCTCTACAAGAGCGCTTCCGCCGTCCGCTGAACGGCAAACCTTGCCGGCAGAAAGATATCTACTCCCAATTCCGGCCTGTCTGCCCAGTTAGCAGGAGCTAGCAAGGCCAGTGACAGCCCCAGTATGCAACACGAACTCCTATCTGTCAAATGCAGATGGGAAATGTCATTCCAGTCAGTGCGGTGTGTTATGGCCAACAGTTCCTGCTCGGCGTGGGCCACGGCCCGGCGGGAGCTGGGGAGAGAGGGCTGAGTCGCTGCACGACGCTACATCCCGTACAACTTGAGCAAATCGCACGAGCGTGGTATGATTGCGACTAGCGCCCGGCGGCCGGCTGCTTGGCCGCCGGAGAGACTGACGACGAGGGTGAATCGCAGCCATGTACCTACCAGGCCAGCGCATCACGATCCGCACCATGCGACAGGAAGACCTGGACGAAATGATGCAATGGCGGCCTTTTGCCGACCCCCTATACCGCCCCTTTGACTTTCCGCGCCAAAGCAAAGCGGACCATATCCGCTGGTTTGAGTGGCGGAGGCGCGATCCGAGCCGGCGCCTCTACACCATTCTGGACGAGGAGCTCAAGGTCATCGGCAGCTTGACCCTGCGCGACATAGAGGGCAGGCGATCAGCCAGGCTGGGGATCACCATCGGCTCTGATTATGTCAGCCAGGGGTACGGAACCGAGGCGATGCGCCTGTTTCTGGATGCCTATTTTGGGGGGATGGGCTTTGCGGTGATGGTGCTCGACGTGGCGGCTACCAACCTGCGGGCCCTGCGCTGCTACCGGGCTCTTGGCTTTGTGCAAACTGGCAGCCATTACCGCCTGGCGAATCACCCCAGCTTTCGGATCCTCCAAAAGGAGCCGCGCTACCGCCATCTGCGCCCCTACTTCCAGCACACGGCGGCCGTCTCCAAGGTACTCTTTTATGACATGCGCATGACCCGGAAAGAGTGGCAAGCCATCTCACAGAACGGAGACGGACCGTAGACGGAGGGACACCGGTTGCAGGACCGGCGATGAGATTCAATCCCTCATACTCAGGCCAATGCGCCCTCGCTCCAAGTCGAGACTGATTACAGTTACATCGACGACGTCACCCACAGACACCACGTCGAAGGGGTTGCGCACGTAGCGATCAGCCATCTTGGAGACGTGGACCAGCCCATCCTGCTTAACACCAATATCAACAAAGGCCCCAAAGTCGACCACGTTGCGCACTGTGCCCCGCATTTTCATGCCGACGGTCAGATCCTCCATCTTGAGCACATCCTGGCGCAAGATTGGCGCTGGAAGCCCATCCCGCGGGTCTAGCCCTGGACGCGCCAGCCCATCCAGGATATCCGCCAGGGTAGGCTCGCCAACTTCTAGCAACTCGGCCAGTCCGGACAGCCCAAGCTCATCCCGCAAGGCCCGAACTCGGCCCACCATATCCCGTGCCTTGAGTCGCGTGTCTGCCAGCTCCATCAGCCGCCGTACCATGGGATATGCCTCGGGATGGATCGGGGTGTTGTCCAGCGGGTTAGCTGATTCGGGCACACGTAGGAAACCGGCAGCTTGCTGGTAGGCCTTCGGTCCCAATCCCTTCACATTCTTGAGATCAGAGCGCCGGGCAAAAGGGCCGTGCTCGTTCCGATGGACGACGACGTTGGCTGCAACTGCCCTTCCGAGTCCGGAAACATAGCGCAGCAAAGCCGGAGAAGCCGTGTTCGCATCCACGCCGACGTGATTCACCACCGACTCGACCACGGCATCGAGTGCCTGTGATAGCGCCTTCTGATCCACGTCGTGTTGGTACAGACCGATCCCAATCGAGCGCGGATCGATCTTGACCAACTCTGCCAGGGGATCCTGTAGGCGCCGGGCAATGCTCACCGCTCCTCGCATGGAGACATCCATGCCCGGCAGCTCCTGCCTCGCCAGTTCAGAGGCCGAGTAGACAGATGCGCCCGCCTCGCTGACGATAGCGTACTGCATGTCCTTTCGCTCCGAGATCAGCTCTGCTACCAACTGCTCTGTCTCGCGGCTGGCCGTGCCGTTGCCGATGGCGATGACATCCACGCCCTGGGTCCCGATCGCCGCAGAAAGCAGCTTCTTCGCCTCATCCCACCGCTTCTGAGGAGCATGAGGGTATATCGTCTCCGTGCCCAGCACCCTGCCGGTCGGCTCCACAACCACTACCTTGCAGCCGGTGCGGTAGCCGGGATCTATGCCCATGACTACGCGACCGCGCAGGGGCGGTTGAAGCAATAGCTTGCGTAGATTCGCCGAGAATACCTCAATGGCATGCTCGTCGGCTGCCTCGCTGCTGGCGGCTCGGAGGTCGCGCTCCAGGCTGGGAGCCAACAGCCGCTTGTATCCGTCAGCGATGGCCTCTTCCACCTGATCGCGAATAGGCCGACGCGGCCCGCGCAAGAACGAGATCTCCATAATGTCCACGATGTCCACGCCGGGCAGGTCAATGTGCACTCTGATAGCACCCTCTGCCTCGCCCCGCTGTATCGCCAGCCATTGGTGCGGCTGAAGCTCTTGCAGCGAAAGGGTCGCATCGTAGTAGAGACGATACTTGCCGCCAGGATCGACCTCATCTGCTTCCCCGGCAATCTGGCAGGCCACCGCTGCCCTTTCCAAAGCCTGGCGACGTGCCTCACCACGGACGATCGGATCTTCCGCCACACGCTCGGCAATGATATCGCGGGCTCCCGCCAGGGCAGAGTCGGTATCAGAGACTCCATCGCAGAGATACGCCACAGCCAGCTCATCCAGGGGCCGAGCATCTTTCTGCTCGAAGAGCAGGTCAGCAAGCGGCTCCAACCCACGCTCCCTTGCAATGGTTGCTCGGGTGCGGCGCTTGGGCTTGTAGGGCAGATAGAGATCCTCTACTGCCTGCAGTGTCTCCGCCGCTGCGATGGCAGCAGCCAGCTCGGGCGTCAGTTTGCCCTGCTCCTCCACACTCTTGAGCACGGCCTCCTTGCGCTCGGCAAGCCGCCGCAGATATCCCAGCCTGGACTCGATCTGGCGCAGTTGCTCTTCGTCCAACCCGCCAGTTGCCTCCTTGCGGTAACGAGCTACAAAGGGAATGGTGTTGCCATCGTCGAACAGAGACACCGCTGAAGCGACCTGTCCCCGTGCCAGGCCCAGCTCCCTGCCAATTGTGATGATTATATCACCTGTCGTCATGTGCACCTCATAACTCGGTGGTTCTGAATAGAGATACGGCTCCCCTCAGCTGCCATCGGACAGCCGCACCGTGTCTCGGGTAGGGACTGCCTCCCCCTCAACATGGTGGAGTATACCTCAGAATCGCCGCCCCGCCCAACTTGTGGATGGACATTCGTTGTCCAAAGCCCCCAGGCATGGTACAATGAACTGGAACCGCGTACAATGAATGGCCAGTCCGATGAATACTAGAAAGAGATCAGAATCAGATCGCCAGCGTTGGAACCGCAAGTACGCCGACCGGGAAGGTCCCGCTCATTTCCGTCCGAGTAACCTCCTTGTCGAGCATCGCCACCTGCTTGTAGAGATGGCGCGAGACGCCAGCCTGCCAGATGGTGCCCCCACGTCCGTTCCAAGAGCGCTTGATGTCGCCTGTGGTTTCGGAGGAAACTCCCTCTATCTAGCCTCCATAGGATTTCAGGTCGATGCCGTAGACATCAGCGGCGTGGCGCTGGCCCGACTCCAGGCCGAGGCGGCAAGGCGCAGCCTACGGCTACGGCTGGTCCAGGCAGATCTGACTCGCTGGTGGGTGCCGCCATCGCACTATGACCTGATCATCGTCACCTATTACCTGAACCGGGACCTCATGCCTCTCCTGTCTAGGGGCCTCAGCCCTGGTGGTCTGCTTTTCATGGAGACCCGCAATACGGGCTTTCTTTCGCAGCGGCCCGATTTCGACCCTGCCTTCCTGCTACACCCCGGCGAGCTACGCCAATTCGCCCGAAACGCAGAGATGGAGGTGATCGAGGTAGCCGACGATGGCTTCAAAGCCCACACCTCGCAACTCGTTGCCCGCCGCCCTGCATAGAGACCCTTGTCCGGGTGCACATCTGCCCGATCTCCCGCTCAGACCAGCCTATCGTCAGGATCAGCAACTGTCCAGCTAGTCCAGATCCGCTCCCGTACTGTGCTTTCCCCTGTCCTGCGACTGGGCGACCCCTGTGGATCGCATGCGATCCCAGCAATCGCGGATCCGCTGCAGTTCATCCTGCGAGTCAGGGACCTTCCCGTAGTGAGCATTCACGTATGCCTCGGTGATGATTCCAGCCTCAGCCTCGCTGGAGGGAAAGGCCTGGCGAAGAGTCGCCAGATACTCGTACGGGGTCTGGGCCGTGCTCCTTGGGTAGCCGGCATCTGCGGCCATGCGCACCATGTTGCGGTAGATGCGCCGGATGGAGACGGCGGCAAAGAACCGGGCGCCAGGGCCAAATTGCCTCGCCAGG
>Ga0207796_1000098_pt1 | contig 35923 bp, 28 predicted proteins | sample Pon1CUnioCityCA_6_FD_187274 | JGI IMG/M metagenome (GOLD analysis project Ga0207796, IMG submission 187274) | Marine sediment microbial community from Union City, CA, USA - Pond 1C Sediment 1 (SPAdes) | ecosystem: Environmental > Aquatic > Marine > Intertidal zone > Salt pond sediment ... | reverse complement strand
AAAAAGGCCTAGCGCTGGCAGCAGCTTTGGAAAAGGACTCAGAGCATGCCATCGCCAAGGCTATCCGGGAAGCTGCAGAAGAGCGAAAGCTGGATGTTCCCGAAATGGACTCCTTTGAAGCCATCAAAGGAAGGGGAGTTAAAGCTCGATTGGATAACCGTTGGTATCATCTTGGCGGTCCGAATCTATTGGAATCGATGGAAATATCACCTTCTGGGGACATGCAGGCGTTCTATCAAAGCCACAGTGAAAAGGGGCAGAGTGTCATCTTCCTGGTTTTTGAAGATGAAATCAAAGCCTCCTTCACGCTTGCTGACCAGATTCGGGAAGTCAGCTATGAGACCATTGAAGCATTGCATCAACAGGACTATGAAGTTGCCATGTTGACAGGAGATGATGAAGCCGTTGCAAGGTCGGTTGCCGAGGAATTAGGGATTGATGTTTATTTTGCAGAAGTCCTGCCAGAGAATAAAGATCAAAAAATCCAGAATCTCCAGAAAGAAGGGAAAAAGGTAGCGATGGTGGGGGATGGTGTCAACGATGCACCTGCCCTTACCAGGGCGGATGTGGGGATTGCCATCGGCAGCGGCACCGATGTGGCGATTGAGTCTGCAGGCATTATCTTGGTGGAGAATGACCCCAGCGATATTTTAAGGATCATAAAAATTAGCAAAGCAACCTACCGCAAGATGGTTCAAAATTTAATCTGGGCAACAGGCTACAATGTCATTGCCCTGCCGCTGGCAGCGGGGGTTCTGGCGCCCATTGGAATTCTATTGCCGCCTGCAGTTGGGGCTTTGATTATGTCCTTGAGCACGGTGATTGTGGCCATCAATGCACAATTGCTGAGAGGAATTCGTAAAGAATTTTAATTTTTATTTGACAAGAAAATCATGCAGTAAAAGACTTCGTATAGATTTTTCTAACGAAGAATTGTTGTAGCAATTTCTAGGGCAACAGCCAATTATCTTGAGAAATTATATTGATCACGATGACTTTATTGATCATTGTTCGCTTAATTAAAGAGTGGTTGACACATAGAAGGTTTTTTTGGGGCTGAATCCCCAGGGAGGTTTGGGTCTGCACTCACTTCACTTAAAACATTGACCCTCGTGGTGAGTTATGGCATAATGAGCTTGTGATTAAATTCAAATAGAATGCTTTGATGGAAACGAGTAGATTGCCCTCTACCTGAAAGCGATCCTGGGAGCGGTGAGAGCCAGGAAGCTATGGCAGTTGAAAATCCTTCCGGAGCAGCAACCTGAACCTCCACCGAAGAGAAGTAGGGAAGCCAGGGTCATTCCCTGTTACAGGAATGCGGTTTTGTCAATATTGAATGCAACCGATAGAGGTGTTCACAGGCTTGTGAAAACCAGGGTGGTACCGCGGGTAATCTACTCGTCCCTGAAGAGGACGAGTTGTTTGTTTTAATGAGGATTTTTTGGAGGATGTATGTTCGAACCAGTTTCATCAAGATTGAACATAACATTGGTGGAGAACGAGATTTTGCGGTTTTGGCAGAAGCATGATATTTTTCATCAATCGATGGAGAAGCGAGAGGGTGGGCCAGAATATGTTTTCTATGAAGGACCACCTTCAGCCAACGGCAAGCCCGGTGTCCATCATGTTTTAGCACGTGTATTTAAGGATATGTTCCCTCGTTATAAGTGCATGAATGGTTATCATATTTTACGACGTGGTGGCTGGGATACCCATGGGCTGCCAATCGAGATTGAAATGGAGAAGCGCCTGGGGTTTACCAACAAGCAAGACATTGAGGATTATGGCATTGCCAAATTCAATGAAGCATGCCGAAACTCCGTATTTACCTACATCCAGGAGTGGGAAAAACTAACAGACCGAATTGGTTTTTGGGTGGATCTGGAAGATGCTTATATCACCTACAAAAATGAATATATCGAATCGGCGTGGTGGTTATTGAAATCGATTTGGGATAAGGGCTTGCTTTACCAGGGTTTCAAAGTTGTACCCTATTGTCCACGATGCGGGACACCCCTCTCAGACCATGAGGTTGCCCAGGGCTATGCCCAGGCTATCGATCCATCGGTCTTTGTCCGAATGCCTTTGGTGGATGAAACAAACACATCACTTTTGGTTTGGACGACAACACCCTGGACCCTGCCTGGCAATGTTGCTGTTGCAGCACATCCAGACATTGATTATGTCAAAATTGCGCTCGGTGAGGAGGGCGACCAGGAATATCTGATCCTTGCGAAATCATTGCTAGAAAAGGTGATGGGAGAGCAGCCATTTGCGATTGTAAAAACTTTCAAAGGCAAACAATTAAAAGGCAAACATTATCACCCGCTATTTACCTTCCTGCCAGTTGAGAAAGATGCCCATTATGTCGTTTTAGCAGATTTTGTAACGACTGAAGACGGCAGCGGCTTGGTGCATCTGGCGCCAGCCTTTGGTGCCGATGATATGCAGATGTCCATCGAAAATGATCTCCCAATTTTGATGACCGTCAATGACAGCGGCAGATTTACCAGTGCAGTCCGTCCTTGGGCAGGGATGTGGGTCAAAGATGCTGACCCCTTAATCGTCAAAGACCTTGAGCAGCGAGGGTTATTATATAAAGTGGGCTCTTACGAGCACACCTATCCCTTTTGTTGGCGCTGCGACACACCTTTACTCTACTACGCCAGGTCAACTTGGTACATTCGCACAAGTGAATTAAAGGACCGATTGGTAGCCTTGAATGAAAATGTCAATTGGTACCCGGAATATATCAAGAATGGTCGCTTTGGAAACTGGTTAGAAAACAACATTGATTGGGCTCTAGGGCGAGAGCGTTACTGGGGGACACCCCTGCCTGTGTGGGAATGTGAAGGCTGTCATCACCAGGTATGTGTCGGCTCTATCGATGAATTAAGTAAATTAGCCGGTCGGGATTTGGAGGACCTGGATTTACACCGTCCCTACGTTGATAATGTGCATTTAGTGTGTCCACAATGTGCTGGACGGATGAGCCGCGTGCTTGAATTGATTGATGTATGGTTTGATTCAGGCGCTATGCCGGTGGCGCAATGGCATTACCCATTTGAAAATTTACAGACATTCAAAGAGCAATTCCCGGCTGATTTCATTTGTGAGGCTGTGGATCAAACGCGCGGCTGGTTTTATACTCTGCATGCGATCAGCACATTAGTATTTGATAGTCACTGCTTCAATAATGTGATTTGCCTTGGCCTGATCCTCGATAAAGACGGTTACAAAATGTCTAAATCTCGGGGTAATGTGGTGGAACCTTGGGATGTGATCACCCAGCACGGCGCAGATGCCCTGCGCTGGTATCTTTATACCGCAGGGCCTCCAGGTCAGGAGCGACGTTTCTCGGAAGACCTGGTGGGTGATGTTGTCAGGAATTTCACTTTGACCTTGTGGAATACCTATTCTTTCTTCGTGACCTATGCCAATCTAGATGAATGGTCCCCGACATCGGAAATGAAACCTGATTACAGTGATTTGGATCGCTGGCTGTTATCCTCCTTGAATGCATTGGTGCGGGATGTGACCGATGCTTATGAAAATTACAATGTTCCCGCGGCCACAAGACCGATTGAGAAATTTGTCGACCAATTATCCAACTGGTATTTGCGCCGCTCAAGACGTCGATTTTGGAAGACGGAATCTGATTCCGATAAGTTCGCCGCCTATGCCACCCTCTACAAAGCATTGAAGACCTTGTGCTATCTATTGGCACCGACCATGCCATTTATGGCCGAAGAAGTTTACCAAAACCTTGTCCGATCCTTTGATAAGGAAGCACCGCTTTCAGTCCATCTGGCTGATTGGCCGACATTTGATCCCGACCTGGTCGACGAAAAATTAAATCGGGATATGATAACGATAATGAAGCTGGCTTCGTTAGGACATGCTGCTAGGAATTCTGAAAATCTTAAAGTTAGGCAGCCCTTATCTGAGGCTGCATTTGTGGTTGGCAATCTCGATGAGCAGAGCGTTGTTGAGGATTATGCGGACCTCTTAAAAGATGAATTGAATGTGAAGCAGGTCAGCTTGCTGGGAAGTGCCAGTGAGGCGGTTTGTTTTAGTCTGAATCCTCTGCCAAAACAACTGGGGCAACGGTTCAAAGCCTTATTTCCCAAAGTTAGAAAAGCGCTGATGGATTTGCCCGCAGATCAATCTGCAAGAAAGCTGCTGGATGGCGAGACCTTAACCATTTCTGTGGAGGATGAGCGCTACCAGGTTATGCCAGATGAAGTTGAAGTACGGGCAGAAGCGAAAGAGGGTTATGCTGTCGCATCGGAAGGTGCCTACCTAGCGGCTTTGGTAACTGAATTATCGCCCGAATTAATCAAAGAGGGACTTGTCCGGGAATTTGTCAGGCGGGTACAATCACTCCGTAAAGAAGCTGATTTTGACATCGCCGACCGAATCATCCTCTATTACACAGCATCAAAAGGCTTATGCGAAGCGATTGCTGAATTTGAGGCGTACATTAGAGAGGAAACCCTGGCAATAGAATTAATCACAGGTCAAAACCCTGAGGGGTTACCTTTCCTACAAGATGAATTCGATGATGAATCTTTGCGCATCAGCATTGAAAAGGTCTAACCGACTCAGGAGATTTGTTTGAAGAAAATTATTAGAGAATATTGGCTGCTATTTTCAGTTGCTGGTTTGATAGTAGTTGTTGACCAGGTTACCAAGGCAATCGTTCGGGCTAACATTCCCTTTGGGGGTCGCTGGATGCCATTGGATTGGTTGGCGCCCTATTTTCGCTTTGTTCATTGGGAAAACACGGGTGCGGCCTTTGGCATGTTTCAAAGTGGTGGATTAATTTTTGGGATATTAGCAGTTATTGTTTCAATTTTCATTGTGATTTATTATCCCCAAATCCCAAAAGAAGAGAAACTCATGCGAGTAGCCATGGCTATGCAGTTGGGTGGGGCAATCGGCAACTTGATTGACAGGATTGTATTTGGCCCAGTCACAGATTTTATTTCAGTGGGATCCTTTCCGGTGTTTAATATTGCTGATTCTTCTATCACAGTTGGTGTAGGGTTACTAATCCTGGCATTATGGCTCCATGATCAACGCGAGAAAAAGGAACAACAAACATTAAGGGAAACCGCTGCTGAGAATGTCGAAACACTTGACAATTCATTATGAATCAATCCCATTATCAATTTCATGTTGCACCAGGCGAAGCAGGTCGGATAGATAAATATCTTTCCGATAAATTAACCAAGATATCCCGATCCAAGATAAAAATGATTATTGAGTCCGGGCTTGTCTCTTTGAATAGTCTTGTGATTAACAAGGCTGGCACAAAAATTTCCCCTGGTGACGCTATTGAAATCATCATTCAACAGGAGAATTATGATGGATTGGTACCCGAAGAAATCCCCTTGGATATCCTATATGAAAGTGATGCCGTGATCGTTTTGAACAAACCCGCAGGAAGGGTGGTTCATCCAGGAGCGGGACAGGTCAATGGGACATTGGTCAACGGCTTGTTAGCCTATTTTCCAGCTATCCGTCATGTGGGTGAGCCGGATCGACCTGGTGTTGTTCACCGATTGGATAAGGAAACTTCTGGAGTCTTAATTTTTGCAAAAACTGAAAGAGCCTACCGCTGGTTCGTTAAGCAATTCAAATCCAGGGATATTGAAAAAGCCTATCTTGCCCTTGTGGATGGACATCCACCAACGCCAACAGGCAGGATTGAGGCGCCCATTGCGCGTGATCGCCGGTTGCGCACGAGGATGGCGGTTGCGTTGCAGGGTCAGGGAAAACCTGCAACGAGTGAATATTTTGAGCTTGAGCGCTTTCAAAAATATACATTATTAGAAGTCCACCCAATATCGGGAAGAACCCACCAAATTCGGGTTCATTTGAGCTATATTGGTGTGCCTGTGGTAGGAGATACCCTTTATGGGCACCGACATCCAAGCATTGCGATGGATCGTTTTTTCTTGCATGCAGAATCGCTATCCATTAAGCTGCCGGGAGACCGTGCTGAAAGACGTTTTGAGGCACCTTTGCCGGAGGATTTATCAGCAGTTTTGGAACAGTTAAGAGAAAATGAGAGGTTCCAGGGATGAAATGGATTGATCTTCGATCAGATACAGTGACCTTGCCCACTGATAAAATGCGCAAAGCGATGGCAGAGGCTGAACTTGGTGATGATGTTTACGGCGAGGACCCAACAGTCAATCGTCTGCAAGCGCTTGCAGCAGAGAAATTAGGAAAAGAAGCCGCACTATTTGTTCCATCCGGAACGATGGGTAACCTTGCGGCAATATTAGCCCATTGTGGCCGTGGTGATGAGGTAATCATGGGGGATTGTGCACACACCTTTCTTTACGAGGCTGGAGGCATTTCTGCCCTGGGGGGTGTGCATCCTCATACTGTTCCAAACCAGGCAGACGGAACCCTATTGTTGACGGATATTCGAGACGCCGTTCGAGCGGATAATATTCATTACCCCCGATCAAGACTGTTAATCCTCGAAAACACCCATAACCGGTGTGGCGGTGTGACTGTCCCAAAAGATTATCTGGTTAAAGCAGCCCAGCTTGCCCACGACATGGGATTGTTAGTACATCTGGACGGCGCACGGATTTTCAATGCGGCGGTTGATCTGGGGATACCGGTATCGGAACTGGTAGAAATGGTCGATTCCGTCACCTTTTGCCTGAGTAAGGGCTTGTGCGCGCCGGTAGGGTCTGTGATTTGTGGATCAAAATCTTTTATTGAGAATGTCCTGCGGGTCCGAAAACAATTGGGCGGCGGGATGCGCCAGGTTGGGATTTTGGCTGCAGCAGGGATTATTGCACTGGAAGAGATGATTGATCGATTAGTGGAAGATCATAAGCATGCTCAGGAACTTGCCAGAGGTTTGGGAGCAATTCCAGGAATCCAATTGGACAAAGGATCGCCCAATACCAACATGGTTTATATTGAACTAGATCAGGCCACAGGGATAACAGCAAAAACTTGCGAGACGCGGTTAAGAGAAAATGGGGTATTAGCTGGGATCACAGGCCCAAGGCATTTCAGGCTGGTCTGCCATTATTGGATTCGTGATGAGCACATCCCGCAAATTGTTGATGCATTCAAACACGTCTTGGCGGGGCATCTGAAATAGGTCTTGATATTGCCCAGAGCGATAAAGATGATTTTATGAGGGGTTGATCTCACTAATCGCTAAAATCAGGGATAATTAAGGGGATGATGGCTACTTTTTTGGAGTACTGATGTTAATTGTTCTATCAGATTTACACCTTTCAGAGACACAATCCACACATATAAGCGCCTATCGCAATAATCGAAACTTATCAGCAGAGACATACTTGGCATTTTTCAGGGAGGTCAACCAAATCGCGAACGCCAACCAAGTTACAAAGGTGGATGTGGTATTAGCCGGGGATATTTTAGAGATCTCTCGATCGTCGATCTGGTTAGATGGTAAATTTCGCCCCTATGTGGACAATGAAGAAGTTGAACCTGGCTCCGAATTAGAGGTGACAATACTTGGAATCATTGATGCGATTGCCAGTGATAAAAATGTATCGGAAGCACTATTTTTGTTCAGACACATCGATCACCATTTTGATATGCCCGTGAATCTTTATTTGATTTTGGGAAATCACGATCGCCTGGCTAATGGGACAGTGCGTATTCGTGAAAAAGTACGCAACTTGTTTGGGTTGGAAGGCGGAGATTCCGCAATTGATAATTATTTGATCTTAAGAGATAATCTCAATCGTCCTTTCTGTTTGGTCAGACATGGTCATGAATATGACCCTACCAATTTTGCGCTTAATGTCCAAAAAATGGATTCAATCCCAACAGCAATACCGAGAAGTTATTATGAGAAAGCATGCCTGGGGGATATCACAACGATCGAGTTTGGTGCGGCATTGCCCGACTATTTTCTCGATTACTATGGCGAAAAGGCAATCATTGATGATTGGAAATTAAGTGCGCTTTACAATCGTTTATTGGAATTTGATGATGTTCGGCCGACATCTGCCTGGCTTTCTTATCTTTTTTCGATGCCTGGAATCGAAGAAGAGAAAACATGGAAGTTGATACAACCTGCTTTCACAAAAGTCCTTGCAACTTTGGGCGACCATGGGGAATTTAATAAGACACTCAAAGACGCTGAAATTATTAATCCATTGACTCAATTTGTGTTGATGGGAATACTTCGCTCGGGCTTTTTTAGTAGGGGGGTTCCTTATTGGATGATTAAAATGATTATGAAAAGGGTATCCAAGTCGATTAAGCTAGATTCCCAGGTTAAATGGGCGAAACGTGAAGCATTGATACAAAATAAAAAATCCGGCTGTAAATGCGTGATCAGTGGACACACCCATTTTGCTGAAGTATCATTGATTTCATCGAGAAAAGACGATATGCGCTACTACATCAATACTGGCACCTGGCGGAATGTAATCCCGGCTACTAAAGATTTCAAACAATTTGGTCGCCTGAAGGCGTTCACTAAAGTGATGATTTTTTACCCTGAGGAGAAACAAGCGTTAAACTCGGATTGGGCTTTTCACTATATGAGTGGTATGAGTTTTGGTGATCGCAGGAATTTATAAGTGTAACGATATATGACATCCATTCGGTCTTTTATAAAACGGATATTAGAAACCCAAAAGTCGATTACCATTGTATCTGGGCTTCCCAGGTCAGGTACATCGATGATGATGTCAGCTCTTGAGGCGGGTGGGATGACATTGGTGATTGATGGGATCAGGAATCCTGATGACGATAATCCCAAAGGCTATTATGAATACGAGCGGGTAAAAAAATTGCCTCAAGGTGAAGCTGATTGGTTAAAATCGTATCAAGGCAAAGGGATCAAAATCATTTCCGCCTTGTTAACTCACTTGCCAGAGGATTATCGCTACCAGGTAATTTTCATGGAAAGGGACATTGATGAGATCCTGGCATCACAACAGCGCATGCTTGAAAGAAGTGGCAAAGAAGAAGAAAATTCAGTCTCTGAAGCTGTGATGCGTCAAAGCTATATCGATCATTTGGATGATGTTAAGTCCTGGCTTTCGGAAAAAGAATGGATTCAAACGATTTATGTCAGTTATAATAAAATCTTGCAGAATTCAGAGAACGAAATGGAAAAGGTCGCCGCTTTTCTGAATCTTGAATTAGATGTCCAAAGAATGGTCGAGATTGTCGACCCTGGACTCTACAGGCAAAGAAAATAGATTATTCGCAAGATGAAAGATTTTATGGGTAAAAATCAACACAAAAATGTCTTAATAGTGGTTTTGGATACTCATCGCTATGATCGCATGGGTGCCTATGGTTATCCTCGTCCAACGACACCTAACATGGACAGCCTTGCAAGTGAAAGCCTTTTCTTCGAACAGGCAATTGCTCCAGGCCAATGGACAATCCCCTCACATGCTTCTTTATTCACCGGTGAGGGACCTGCTGTTCATCGGACGCTTCAAGCAGATGATGCCCTGCCAAAGGAATTTAAAACCTTGGCAAGCCGGCTATCTTCAGAGGGAATAACAACGACGGGTTTTTGTAACAATCCACTGGTTGGAATTTTACAAAATGGTTTCAAGCGGGGATTTGATCATTTTTATAATTATTGCGGCGTGGTCCCTTCCACACCACAAAAGTCAAAAGATGACATTTGGCAGCCAGTTAGGAAACTGTGGACAAAATATACGCAAGTTCTGCGAAAATTATCCTATCCAATCCAAAATGCATTTGCCTCACCTAATGAATTTTTCCTGGGTGCCCTACGCCCCTTGTTCGTACCCATTTGGACACGAGCGGCAAATTTCAAGGGAATGACAGCTCGTTCGATAAAAGAAACCGCTGCATTCCTCGAGAGAATTGAGCAAGATCAAAAGGGTGGACATTTTATTTTCTTGAATTTGATGGAAACGCATATGCCTTATGCACCTCCTGATCCTTTCATCCGGGAATTTGCACCATATTTTTATGAAACACCTGAAGCCCAACAATTTATGCGCTCTTTCAACCGCAAAGCCATGCAATGGTTAATACCCTTGGAGAGGCCTTTCAATGCGGTTGAATCGGCGACATTGTCTGATATTTATGATGCTGAAGTTGCCTATCAGGATCATTTATTATCCCAAATTATCACAGCCATCGATTCCAGTTATCATCGAGATCATACAATGGTCATCTTCCTGGCTGATCACGGCGAGATGTTGGGTGAACATGGTTATATGGGGCATGGATTCGGCCTTCACGAAGAATTAATTCGTGTACCCTTATTTATTCGGTTGCCTGAATTGGAAAAAGTAAGACGTGTTGAACATCGTGTTTCTATCACACAATTGTTTTATACCGTCATGGATTACTTTGGTTTCGATACAGCCCCAATGCCTTATGCAGAAGAAGTGGATGTTGCCTGCCAAAGCCTTTTGAGGATGATTTCACAAAAGGATTGCGGGCCTTCTCATCTCATTTCAGAGGCTTATCCTCCAGAAAATGCCATACGGATCATGAATAATCACTATCCTGAATTGATAAAACAATTCAATGCTGGGCATACGCATCGGGCTGTTTACCAGAGAGATGAAAAGATGGTTGCCATTGAAGGGATTACAAAGATATTATATAATCTTGCGGGTGACCCTGATGAAGCACATCCTTACCAGGATGAAACACGAATCAGGGAATTAGCAAGGATATTGGATGGTTACCTTGATCTTGCTGCTTCGCAACAAAAAGGATCATCGCATAGAAAGATTTCATTGCAAGATGATCTCATTCAGCAAAGGCTGCGTGATTTAGGTTATTTAGAGTAGAGATTTTTAGAAGGAGTGAAATCAGTATGGACCCTGTGATTTTTACGATTGAGATTGGGAATTTTTCATTTTCTTTGTATTGGTATGGCGTTTTGGTGATGCTGGGTGTTGCTGTGGCAACCTGGTTGGCATCTGTGGAATTTAAGCGCAGAGGACAGGACTCGGATTATATTTGGGACAGCCTCTTATATATTCTCCCTGCCGGCATTGTGGGCGCAAGATTGTGGTATGTGCTCAATGTCACATTGGGTGGCAATATGCGTTATCTTCAAAATCCGCTTTCTATACTCAATCTCCGACAGGGCGGATTACATTATTTTGGTGCCATTTTATTTGGTGCCGTTGCCTTCTATTTCTACGCAAAGAAAATGGGTTTGGATATGTGGCTGGCTCTTGATTCAGTGGCACCAGGATTACTCATTGGCCAGGCGATCGCCCGACCGGCGAATTTCATAAACCAGGAACTGTACGGCCCACCGACCTCCCTGCCATGGGGGATTAAGATTGACGCACAACACCGGATTCCGCCATGGAATAACCTGGCTTTATATCCGGTTGAAACGACCCGCTTTCATCCTGCCTTCGCTTATGAAATCCTGTGGAACCTTTTCGCTGCAGGCATATTACTTGTTCTTGCTCGAAGATTTGAGAAAAAGATGAAACCGGGTGTCATTTTTGGCGCTTGGCTGGTCCTGGCTGGAGTCGGCAGGAATATCATCGAGTTCTTCCGTCCTGATCAACCCACCTTCCCTGGAACGGCTTTCAGTTACTCTAGGTTTATCGCAGTTTTGATGATTCTTGTGGGTGTTTTACTGATTTTGATCAAATATAAACTCATGAAAATTAGTTTTATCCCAGCAGGGGAGGATTCATATACAATTATTCCCCCGCTGGAAGAACGCCTATCCGCAAAAAAAAGTGGTAAAGGCAAAGCCCCAGATAAGTCAACGACAGAAGATCAAGAACCATCAGAAACCGCGCAAGAGACTGACACATAGAAAAGCACAAGGTTCCCTGAAATAAATAATTAATAGATTATTGGTTGCGTAATTTTCCCTTGAGATTCCCATAGAAGGCGGTCACACCCCTTTGGATGAGGTTAAATGCCTGAGGAAAGGTGTTGTTTGGGTAGGGGTCGGGAACATCGTTCCCTTCCATACCTTCTACAAAATCCATTAAGAGAAAGACATTTGGACGCTCACCTATTTCTCCTGCAACGCGACGGGACATTACAATTAGATAATCGGCATTTGCAATTTCCGATTGCATAATTTTCCTGGCGCGTTTATTCGGGTCCAGGGGATATCCATGCTCTGATAGCTGTCTTTGAGTTCGATGATCAGGTCGTAATCCGATATCCCAGTCCTTCGTGCCTGCTGAGGAAACTTCAAAGCATTCCGCAAGCCCATCTTGATTTGCTAGGGATTTAAAGATAGCTTCTGCCATAGGGGATCGGCAGTAATTTCCCAGGCAAACGAAAACGATCTTAAGACTTTCCATTTCTCGAAGAATATTCATTTATGAGGGTGTCAAAACGGCTAAGGCTGTCAAACAAACCCCCAATCCTATTTCTAGTGAGCCAAAGGGATTTGAAACTTGCCTTTAATTCCAAGATTTCGTGTAGCATTAAATTCTTGTCAATTTTTTGATGGCTGTCATAAAGGGTTAATGCCCTCCGGGAGGCGTGAAGCATAAGCTGGATGGTGAAACCAACTTCTTTTTTGATCGTCAAAGCATCTGGTCTGTGCAGCATGGTTGTCGCAAGGCTTTTCAGGTTGCCCTGCAACCTTTCAATGCTCTCATGGATGGTTTCCCTAGCTTCTATGGGATAATTTTTAAAAGCATTCCGCTCTTCATGTAGTAACCAGAAAAGGGGAGAGCTGTTAGGAAGGTTAAGACCCCATGTTCTGTATTCGTTGCCTATCGACACCAGGATATCACCCAACCGCTTGGAATGGTCATTAAAGATAATATTGTTCATTGTTTCGGATAGATTAATTTTCTGATTGCTTGAAAGGCACCAACTGAAGGCAGACCCAGCGATAAAGCCAGGATAGCTGATAGGGAGCTGCTGCCAATGCCCATTATCTCCCCAATCTGTTAATAAATATCCTACTGCGCCATTATCAAGTCCTGTCTGAGCAGCTTGCTGGCAATTTGCCAGCATATTGTCAACGCGTCCAGCGATGCTGTTCCAGGAGGAGGTCCCAGGGCATACGTAGAATGGAACCTGGTGTTGCTGAAAGATCGCAGTTTCTTCAGCAAAAGGATGATCAGACTCATATCCCCAGTCCAATGCAATGACATCTCCAGGAAGTTGCGAAACCAATTCGGGATGATTGAGGATAATATCACCCCAAAATTGCATTTGATACCCCCTCCGGCTAAGGTCCCAATGAAGGGATAATAAATAATCGAGATAAACCTCTCCCTTCCCTTTATCTTCACAGGCTTCTCTTGATTTCCCCATCCCAATGTCAAAAGTCTCATCACAACCCACATTAATCATCTTGCTTGAAAAATTGGGCAATAGTTGGTCGAATAAACCAGAAATGAACGTCAAAGTTTCAGGTAAAGTCGGTGCTAAACTAAAAGGCTCTTTCTGAAGGTGTCCCCAAGGCGTTTCAATAGGTTGTATGGTCTCTGCAAGATGCTGGTATTCTGGATGCTTCAGCCATCTTGTCATATGCCCGAAGGAATTTTGGTTGGGGACTAACTCAATAAAGCGTTCAGAACAATATTGATCCAATGCGAGGATTTCCTGTGGGGTGATTGGTGAAGCATTTTGCCAGACGACCTCATGCCCCTGATAGGAAAAGGTATGTTCTGTATAGAGCTGTAGCTGATTAACCTTCCAGCTTGCCATCTCATCTATTAACATAAAGAGGGTTTCCATGCAGTAAACTTTATCGCGGCTGATATCCAACAAGACCCCTCTGGTTTGATAATCCGGCCAATCCCTGATTTCAAGGCAGGAAAGGCGATTCTCTTGTGATTGTTTGATTAATTGGATCAGTGTTTGGATGCCATAAAATAAACCAGGCAGATCTTTTCCGAGAATTTTGATAACCTGTGGTGTGATCATCAAGTGATAACCCTGGTGGGATGTTGTTAATTGATTATCAATGGATAAAACCACCCCGATAGTGTCTTCAGAAATGGATTGGCTGGCAGTCAATTGCCAGCTCAGTTGTGAATGTAACTCAATTGCCTGAGATAACAATTGCGGGGCCAAAAGATTATCTTTTATTTCCGATGTGAGGAATTGGATTAATTTCCCGGGTTGCAGTGAAAATGACCCTGATTTTCGATCAATATGTCTTGGAATTGGTAATAAAGTTGGTTCAGGGTTCATCTAGAAACTTCCCTGAAGCGATTTAGACGCTCTCTAACATCATTAGAAAAAGAAAGGGTATATCCACTTACGTATCGCTCAATATCCATCCCAGGATTGTAAACAAGCGGTGTAAGGTCCATGGCATAAACCACGTGCCTGACGATATCTGTTTGATGGGATTCCAAATAGGTTGCATTTGCCAGCCTGCGCCCAATGGTTGCAAGGTCATAGCGTTTGCCTCCGATGATCTGTGATTCAAATACATTAAGCAGCGATTTTTGGAGGGCGATATGATTGGAAACATCCAAGACCACTTTAAGATCATCTGGCATCCAATCAAGGCTGCGCCAAACCTCACAACCCAATAATTTAATATTTTCCAAGGGCGGCTCTAATTCCCTCAGGGCTTGTATCAGGGCTAAGGCAACAGCAACATGCGTGTCATGTTTATCAGCGAGGTTGTGAGTGTAGATGATAGTAGGAGAGGTTACCGCAATAACTCGCTTAAGATCCTCGATGACTGAATTCGGCTGCTTAACTTTAATTGCATTACTGGAATAATTGAGCAGAAACTGGGCGTTATATTTTCCTAGGTCCGCAGCTTTTTTCTGTTCTTCCACACGGATATTCCAAAGTTCATCATCGCTCATCCCTGAATAGGGTCCTGAGCGGGGAGCACCACGGCCATCTGTCACAGTGACCCCGGTGAAATATTTATTTTCACTCGAATAAGCTTCGAGGATGCCGTGAATGGCGAATATTTCTAGATCATCTTGATGGGCACCAACCCCCAGATGGGTTGTCTGAGCTAAACGAAGATCATTTCCTTGTTCTCCCGGAAAATACAGTTCTGCATCGGGATGATTTAGCAATACCACAGGTGCCTCCATTAATTAAATTCTATCTTATAAAGCCAAAGGCTGGTTGTTCTAAGAAACAACCAGCCTTAATTTGGCATTCTTTATTGATTTTATTCTTTGTCCCTAGTGAGATCAGGCAAGATATGACCACGCAAAGCGAGTATCAGGTCCTTACGCTTTAGCGCACGCTTACGATCGATCTCAACAGCGCTGGCTTTATCATCAGCCAGCTTACGTAATGCTTCAATCCAGGCTGCACTTTTTACTGGGGAGTGGTTCACTCGCCATCGTTCCACTTTAATCGCCAGTTTTTCTTCATTAACCAATCGCTTCAAGGAGCGGGTGAGGGTCAATCCCTGGGATTCAAAGGTGAATTCTTCTTCTTCAAATTCCGGTTGAATGGGGCAGGCGTGCATACAAGCACCACACTTGATGCAGAAATAATCTGCAAGAACCAATTCACCGGTATCGTCCACATACAATGCTCGGGTTGGGCAAACATCAGCACAGGCTGAGCAGCCTTCCACGCAACGATCACGATGTAATTCCACACTTCCCTGCCAGCGCTGGGTCACCTGGAAAGCGCCGTTGCTGGCAACCTCGCATTGGCGGCATCGGATGCAGTCCTCGAACTGGATTTCCATGGAGTCTTTTTCTTCGTTGTAACTGATGATATTAGTGGGACAATTATCGATCACAAAGTCTTTAAGAGAAAAATCAAATTCTGATTTCTCGAAATTGAGGTGTCCTCGAATTTCAGGAAAAGCACCGTATTCAATCACAGGGTTCTCTTGTTTGCCATTAACGGTCATCTCAATCGCATGTACCGGGCAGACCTCAACACAAATACCGCATAAGACACAGGCATCTGGATCAACGTCTACAGAGGGAGGTGTCACCATGCGACCATCTTTGATCTCCCCATCGATATGTGTTAACGCTTCTTTCGGGCAGGCTGTGGGACCCATTTGGCAGCCCACGCAGCGATCAAGGTCCCAGGTCATTTTATAATGACGGGTCACCATTGGGCGTTCTAGGATCATGGAATTTTCTGTGCGTGTCTTGATTGTTTTTGCACGGTTGTTCATGTTGGGCTCCTAATCCCTCTGGATCTCTTCAATTAAATTGTGGTTGTGGTCAAAGAGCTTGATTTTCAGCGGCGTTTCCCCGGGTTGGGCATGAGTAGCGCAACCAATACACGGATCGTAGGCACGGAAAGCCATTTCAATTTTATTTAGGGCAGCATCGGTTACTGGTTCGCCTGCCCTGATCAGGTCTTTGGCAGCTTTAACGATGGACATATCGATGGCAGCATAATTATTGGTTGTACCAACAATCATGTTAATATCTGTGAGCAAACCTCGTTCGTCTGTTTTGTAATGGTGGGTCAGTGTACCGCGTGGCGCTTCAACGATGCCTATGCCCTCCGTCGGTGTTTCTGTTGGGATAACATGCACATTTGGATCGGTGATGGTCTCATCCGAAGCAAGCTCAACCGACCTTTCAGCCGCGTATAACACTTCAATTAAACGAGCCCAATGGGTGGCAAGTGTCGAGTGCACAGGTTTCCCGCCTAAGGTGTCGTAGAACTTTTCATACATCCCTTGCGCTTCTGGTGTTGCCATGCCATCTGCAGCGTTTAATCGAGAAAGAGGTGAAGCACGATAAACGCCGCTGTCCATACCATCAACAAATCCCTTCCAGCCGATATCTTTTAAATAGGGGAATTTCAGATATGTCCAAGGTTCCAGGTGTTCTGAAATGACATCCAGATAATCCTCAGGGCTGTACTTAACCAATTCATCTCCAAGCGGCGAAACCACCCTGACTTTTCCGTCATAGAAATTCACATGGTTATTTTCATCTACCAGCCCCATGTAGTATGTCTCATGGGCAAAGGCATCGCTGGTGATCATGTCCACGTATTCTTGATTTCCCAGGACAAGGTCCTCAAATAATTGTAGTGATTCTTTGGCAAAATCAACAGATCTTTTTGCACGTTCAAGAATTGCCAATCGGTCTTCTTCCCCAATCGGTTTGCTAACGCCGCCAACAATAGCACTCACAGAGTGGATATACCGACCTCCGATCATCGCTGTGATTTCATGATTATCCTTAAGCATGCGCATAACTTTCGCCCCGAAGGCTTTCCCTACCTTGCGAACCACACCGAGGATATTCCGTTCTGATTTTGGCGCACCAGGTCCCACAACAAAATCCGGACCGCCTAAAATATAAAAATGGGTTGCGTGATCGGCGACAAAAAACGCCGAATACATTAATTCTCTCAATTTCTTGGCGGTGGGGGGCGGGTTAACATGATAAACGGCATCGCCGGCTTTTGCAGCAGCCATGTGGTGGGCAATCGGACATACACCGCAAATCCGCTGAGTAATGCGTGGCATTTCTTCTATCGGGCGACCTTCACAAAACTTTTCAAAGCCCCGTAATTCTGGAACGATGAGGTAAGCATTAGCTAAAGCGCCATCTTCGTTTAAGAATAGATCAACACGTGCATGTCCTTCAAGGCGGGTGATGGGATCGATGCTGATCTTTTGTTTCATAGGGTTTTCCTTATTCATATTTCATTTTATTCATGATCGAATGGGCTAATCCAAACCGATAAAAAGTCCCAGCTGGATCAACGATAGTATCCAGGATCTCTTGCAATTTCTCTGGGTCATCGGTATCGATCATTGCACCAATCACACTTGCGAGCTTGGTTCCCTGGTCGACAATGCCCTCAGCCGGTCCGTAACATCCACGACAGGGCATGTTGCCGTTAAGGCATGGTGTGCCACAACCTGCACGAGTGACGGGACCGGCACAAATCACACCCTGGGTGAGGAAACATTTATTGGGATCCAATTCTACTTCGTGGGGACGTTTAAATTCTTTGATTCGAAAGCCCGAAGTGCCCTTTTCACGGGGGCAGACATCGCAGACTGTCTTTGAATCTGCACCAATTATAGAACCCTTGGGAGGTAACCTACCGTTCAGAGCATCTTGGAAGACTTTCCAGATCTGGTCAACGACTGGTGGACAGCCAGGCATGAAATAATCGACATCGACAATTTCCGCAAGGTGTTTGACATGATCGTATAGGGTAGGAATATGGATATCACCCTCCGGCATCGCAGTTACTTCCTGGGGCCTTGTGCCACGGCTGTCGTCAAGGGATGGGCTGGTGTCAAATACACGTTGGCAAAGCGCTTCAATATCATACATGTTTGCCAGGCCTGGAATGCCGCCCAAGTGAGAACAAGAACCAAAGGCGACCATTGTTTTTGATTTCTGACGGAGCAAATGGGCAATTTCTTCATTTTCACTATTTCGAATGGCGCCGTTGAAAAAACAAATGTCAATTTCGTTATCAGCCAGGGCGCGCACATCATCATATTTGAAATCCATTGCCGCGGGCCAGAATACAAATTCTGCTTGCTCAGAGACATCGACAAGGCGCATCCCCAATTCTGTGACGGAAATTTCACAACCGCCGCAGCTGGCAGCCCAATAAAAAGCCAATTTTGGTTTGGCATTTTTTGTCATTGTGTGACCTCCTCGACAATGCCGATACCAGCAAGCATGGCATCAATTTCATGCCTTATTCGGCCGCGTTCCTGGGTTCCGATTTGCACAAAGCGGATATGCTTGTGAGGAAAATCAAATTGTGTCAGCATGGTATCCAAAATACTCATCTTGCAGGAGGCAACATGGTTGCCTCGTTTGAAATGACATTCACCGGATTTACATCCACATACCAATACACCCTCGACACCTGAATTAAGTGCCATCATAGCATGCTGAGGATCGATACGCCCTGTGCAGGGGATATGGATGACGTTTACCAAATCTTCTGGGTAACTTTCAAGTAATTCCAAATCTGAACTCTCACGCAAAGACCAATCACACACAAAGGTGATTAATCTGGGTGGATGTGTTCCCTTTTCAGGAAGCTGGATTGTGATCTCTTGGTTGCTGACACCCTCACGAGCAATCGCCCCAATTGGGCAAGCTGCTACGCATGTTCCACAGCCCATGCATTTATCCCCATTCACCTGTGAAAATCGATCCATTTCTCCATTGACTTCTTTTTCAAACAAGGAAGGGGCTTCATACGGACACACCATAACGCATATTCCACATCCTGAACAAAGGTCCTCATTAACTTCAACCGGGGTCAGCGGGGATGTGTATCCAGCTTTAACGGCCAATTGTTTGACGGCTGCGATCACCTGGGAAATGTGGATCTCCTGCGGGCAGGCTTCATAACACAGATCACATTCTGAACAAAGCCAGGTGGTGGGACTTTCGAAAGCTTCTTCTTTCAAATCCATCATCACCATCCTCAAAAGACGGCGAGGGTTGTAATCTGGTTCCAGCTTTTGTTGTATCATGCACTTGCTGACGCAGGTGCCGCAAGAATAACAAAGTTCTAAGTGTTCACCACCGGGGATGGCTTTGACTTCATCGGCGAAGGTTTTTAACGTCGATGTGTGACTCATGCAGCCTCCTTCTGAACATTGATGGCCTTCGTAAGGGTATCTGAATATTCCATCGCTTCAGAAATGCCTGGAACGCCAGGGAATTTTTTCAGGCGTTTTGACATTTCAGGTTTGAGTTCATCAATTTCTTTCTTTAGTTCTTCAGGGTCCATATTATCCAAAACGCTTTGCATCTCATTGAGCACACGAGCGTATTTATCGCCTTCGGCTGCACTGATCCATTCCACACGGAAACGTCCTTCTGTCATGTTCATTCGGCTGAAGATCTTTTTTAGCCTGTCCGCACGTTTGGCACCGATCAATTGCCCGGTGATGTAGTGACAGTCCTGAGGATGGCAACCAGAATAGAGGACCGCCCCTGCACCTAATCGGTAAGCCTCATAAATGAAATCTGTGTCCATACGGGCTGAACACATCACCCGTAGGCCGCGTTCATTGGCTGTATATTCAAAGTGACTTGTTCCAGCCAGGTCGGCACCGCCATAAGAGCACCAATGACAACGGAAAGCCAGGACTTTCTCTTCTGGTTTATCTGCCAGGAGCGCTCGCATTTGTGCCAAAATTTGTGCATCCGTGTAATGTAATTGTGTGATCGCATCTTCGGGACATTCCGCAACACAAGCCCCACAACCATGGCATTTTGCGGTGACAACTTCGGCTGGTATCTCTGGGTCAAAAATATTTATCGCACCATAGGGACAAACTCTAGCACAAATACCACAGGCTCGTCCTCTTGTTGTCGCTGAGCACCGTTCAGGCCAAACAACTGCGATTGTTGGCTCGATCTCCCATTCTTCTGAATGGAGGATGCGGCTGGCTCGTGCAGCTGCGGCTGAACCCTGGGCAACACTGCTGGGAATGTCCTTTGGACCCTGACAAGCGCCAGCAAAGAAGATGCCATCCGTGGGACTGTCCATTGGGCGTAATTTCGGATGGTATTCCATATACCAGCCACCCGGGCTTTGCGCTACATTCAATACAGAGCTCATATGATCCTGGTCAGGTTGGGGGATAGCTGCCTGGTTGAGCATGACCATATCATATTCTTTCTCAATCACGTGACCCAGGGCAATATCTTCGGAATGAACAAATAGATTGTGAGATTCTTCATCTTCTGTAATCAGACTTGGTCGACCCTGGATGAAATGAATACCCATTTCACGCGCCCGATCGTAAAACTCTTCATATCCCTTGGATGGGGTGCGGATATCCATGTAGTAGATGGTGATGTCGGTATCGGGATTCATCTGCTTGAGCAGTACAGCATTTTTAATGGAATACATGCAGCAGAAGTTCGAGCAGGATTGAACAAATCTTTTGTCACGAGACCCCACACAATTGATAAAGGCTAATCTTTGTGGGTTCTGATGATCGCTGGGACGGATCAGGTTGCCAGCGGTTGGTCCAGCAGAGTTATTCAACCGCTCCATTTCCATGGAGGTGATCACATTGAGGAACCGACCATAACCATATTCTTCCATAACACTGGGATCAAAATGGCCAAAGCCGGTCGCCACAACAATTGCCCCAATTTCCTCCTCGACAACCTTATCTTCCTGGCTGAAATCGATTGCTTCGAGCGGACCGCATGCTTCAACACATTTGTAACAATGGATGCATGCATCCAGGTCGATGGTATAGATCAAGGGCACTGATTGGCTCATGGGTACATAAGCCGCTTTCCGCGGTGCCAGATTCATTTCAAAATAGTTTGGAACTTCTACAGGACACGCTCGGGCACAATCGCCACAACCATTGCAGCGGTCTGCCAGGACGTATTTAGCTTTTTCACGGAGGGTAACCTTAAAATTGCCGACGAACCCTTCAACTTTCTCAACTTCCGTATACGTTCTCACATCAATCCGGGGCTGACGCGCCGCGTCAACCATTTTTGGTGCGAGTATTCATATGCTACAGTCCATGGTGGGGAAGGTCTTATTTAGCTGTGCCATGACCCCACCAATAGTCGGCTCCTTTTCTACCAATATGGTTTCAATGCCCTGTTCTGCCAGGTCCAGTGAAGCACTGATCCCGGCGACCCCACCCCCAATGACCATTGCTTTTTGGGTCACAGGGACGTTGATCATATCTAATTCGGTTAAAAACCGGGCTTTTGCAATAGCTGCTGCAGTAAGGTCCTTTGCTTTTTCCAAAGCCCCCTGGCGATCATGGCCATGTGCCCAAGTGCATTGTTCGCGAATATTCGCCATTTCCATCAGGAAAGGGTTGAGACCTGCTTCAGAAACTGCTGCCCGGAAAGTGGGCTCATGCATGCGTACAGAGCATGCTGAAACAATCACCCGGTTAAGATTGTATTTTTTGATATCTTCTTTAATCAGACGTTGACCAGAATCTGCACAAGCATAGAGTGTGTCTGTTGCCCGAACGACATCTGGCAAACCCTGCGCAAACTCGACAACTTCTTCAGGATCGATAACGCCACCAATATTACTGCCGCAATGGCATATGTAAACCCCGATACGGAGTTCTTCGTTGTTTGCTTCCTTTGATTTATCACTCATCGAGGATCCTTCGCTTTTTGCGGAAATTCTAAACTATTCTTGATCAATTTATGACGTGTTCGCTGTGCACGTTGGTCCGGTGTGGTGTATTCCAGGGCATCCTTTGGACAAATTTTGACACATTGCGGTCCATCTTCGACATCCTCACATTGATTGCAGAATTCTGCCAGTTTCGTTTCGTGGTTAATCGAGATAGCACCAAAGTCACAGGCTTCAATGCACCAGGCACAACCATCACACTTTTTTGGGTCAATATGGATGATGCCGGTTTCTGGATCCTGAGTCAGGGCATCGCGTGTACAGGCAATCACACATGGGGCATTTTCGCAAGTACGGCATGCCACAGCAGTGATCAAAACCTCATCAACACGCACAGTACGGATCCTGCTTCGATAGGAATTGAATTCGCCTGTCTTGGTATAAGAACAAATGTATTCACACAACTGACAGCCAATGCATAATTCTGGATCGCAAACAATGTATTTATATTTTGACGTGGAAGCAACCATTATTTTCTCCTTATACGCCGATTTCTTCGGCGATATCGTCCATTCCAAGGTCAACAAGCACAGCTTTCGGGATCAAACCTTCCTCCGTCCAGCCCTTGGCTTCATAATAAATCTTCTTCAAGTATTCTAATTCTTCGTCAGTGACCACGTGCCCAGCAGACGGCCCTATCGTCATTGGATCGTGTTTCCATCGGTAGGGCAGGTCATCGTCTTCCTTCGTCCAACCCTCTCGAATATTGAAAGCCTTCTTCATGGTATGAGCTCGCACACCGACCTGATCGACATCGTCATAATCAAATTCCCAACCGGTGGTGGCGTTGATCAGTTTGGCAATCGCTGGCCAAGCCCCTGCACGATCCGCTTTACCGGTGAAACAGCGTCGAATGAACTTGCACAGCGGCAATGTATCATAAACTGCCGCATATTCTTCAGAACGTGAAGCGACTTTGCCGCGAGTTTCATCCACTGTGAACCGGTTGGTTTGACCTTTGATATCCGGGTCGTAAGCGGCTGTCCGGTTGTGACAGCCGCCACGTGTCCCAACAGCCAAACCGACTGCAAAGGTTTTCAACGCACGGGCATCATAACCAGGTGTCTCAAGGCCTTTGATGTTCATCGCCCATTTGTAGGTCTCGGATCCCCTTTCCTTATCGATATAATTGGAAGCTCTTCGGGTACCTTCGGCAAGAATTTCACCAATGCCTTCTTTATCACGCAACATCCCCGCCAAGATAACCGCGCCTTCGCCATTGCCGAAGTTAAGGTCAATGCCTTCCGGCGCTGCTTTACACTTAAAATCTTCTTTTTTCAAGACGCCCCGCTCATAACATTCCATAGCAAAGGATATCGTGACACCCATGGACATGGCGTCCATGCCGCTGCGATCTGCCAAATCTACCAGGCGGATCGCTGCAGTCATATCATCAATGCCGCAATTTGAGCTGACAGCTTGTAGACACTCATATTCGATACCCGTCATGGCACCAGCGAAAGGTCCTTTTTTCACCAGGGACATTTGTTCACAAGCGATTGGGCATTGCGCACAAGCAATGACCTTGACTTTGTGGTGCTCATCGAGGTATTCACCGCTAACCAATTCAGCAAATTCGAAAACGCCTTCCTGGTAATTCCTTGTCGGTAAAAGCCCCAACCGGTTCATGTTCAACATGTTTGTGGAAGTACCATAAACCCGGTATTTCTCTGTGTTGGGGCCTTGGGCTGATTCCGTAATATCAAAGGACATTTGCAATAGGTTTTCAGGGTCCGCTACAGTGACACCATAGGTACCCCGAACAGAGACTGCTTTAAGTTTTTTACTTCCCCAAACAGCACCATGCCCGGTTCGGCCTGCCTGTCGCCCATCGTTGGTGACGTTGGCAAATCGAACCATGTTTTCACCTGACGGTCCTATCGTCGCGGAACGAATTTGGTCGTCACCGAAATCCTCACGAATTTGTTCCTCTGTTTCATACGTACCCAACCCAAGAAGCTTCTCTGCTGGGAGGAATTCAACGCGATCATCATCGATGAAAACTTGGACCCAATCTTCGCTGGCGTTATGAATGACAACACCATCCCATTGCGCTCGTTTGAGGGCAATGGAGAACCAGCTGCCAGAAAGGCTGTCGCCGATGAAACCTGTCAGGGGCGACTTGGAGGCTAATCCATATTTGCCGCCCACTGGAACGGGGGTACCGGCAAAAATCCCATTAGCAAAGCAGACGGGATTGCCTGGATCGTAGGGATCACACCCCACCTCAATATTTTCCCAACAAAGACGGGTTGCCATGGCAACACCACCGATGTAAGTCTTGTACCATTGTTCTGGTTTTTCTTCGACCCAGTGATGTCGATCACTGAGGTCAATATGCAATATTTTTCCGCTATATCCATACATTTGAGTTCACTCCTCGTCTGGAACAAAGGATATTTTTCGTTGGTTATTGTTTATATCGTATGAAAAATCATTATACAGAGGCTCAATAAGCTTCGTTGATGACATTAAAACCTATCATGCATCCTATTTATACTCAAACCTGTTGTCTTTAAGTAGTGAAAGATGTAATTATCCCTTGTGAGTAATATCCACTTTTCCATTTTTTGAAAAATTCTCAAAAATATTCGGAAATATTTTACCACAGCAGGTGTTCTGGTTGCTTTTTTATTTAGAAAATGGAATATCGTCAGGCGTGAACCAACCTGTTTCCGGGAATAGGGCTGCGGTTTGGGTTTGAAACTCTGAGAATTGGGTAAAAGCTGTTTTGGGTGAGCCAGTAAATAGGATTTCACCTTTGTCCAGAATGGTAACCCTGTCAGCGATAAGCGCTGCAAACTCAACGTCATGGGTAACAACCAGGATGGCTTTTTTCTGATCCCGCCATTCGATTAATTGATCTTTCAAGGTGTTCTTGGCTTCATAATCCATGCCGCGTGTGGGTTCATCAAGGAAGATGATCTCTGGCTCGTGGATTGTAATCGCCGCCAGGGCTGTTCGCTGCCGCTCACCGACAGAAAGGTCACGCGGATAGCGCTCAGATACTTCTTCCAGTCCAAATCTTGCTAGAAAGCCCTGAATTTCGGAAATTTCGCGATGGATTTGATGGTTTCGTAAAGTGATTTGCATTTCAACCAGAACAGATTCAGCAAATAAGAGATCATTTGGATTTTGCGGTAAATATGCCAGATTTTGGATCACCTTTCTGAATCCTAGCTCATCCGCGTCATGACTGAAAATCTGGATCCTGCCTTCATAAGGAGTCAATCCCATCATGCTCCTGAGTAGTGTGGTTTTTCCAGCACCATTCTTGCCAATCAGGGTATGAATTTCTCCTTCGTATAATCTAAAATCTATATGATCTAATATCTTTGTCATGTTAATATTGACCGTCAAGTTTTGAGTGGAAATCACGGGAGTCTGTGTGTTGATTTCCCCAGGATCCTTCTGAATGATATTCAATTCTCTGTGTAATTCCAAATTAGGAAAATCTTCAATTTTTAAAGGTAATGGTTTCACACCGATTTGTTTTGCTATTGAAATGATTGGCGGTACTTGATCCATGTGCATTAATATTTCTTCCGGTGAACCTGATTCTAACCTGCCATCAGGTGAGAGATCAGCCAATAAATCAGCGTAAGGTAGCAGACGCTCGAGCCTGTGTTCAGTGATCAGGATGGTTAATCCCAATTTGGATTTAAGTGAGGCAATAAAATCAAGCATATTGGCGGCAGCGATAGGGTCAAGCTGGGAGGTTGGCTCATCCAGTATCAGGACTTTTGGATGATGGACCAGGGCACTGGCAATGGCGATCTTTTGTTTTTCCCCACCAGAGAGTGTGTGTATTTTTCGTTGGCGAAAATGACATAAACCCAGGTTCTTTAGAACAGTAGAAACCTGTTGATGCATAATCTTTCTGGGAATCCCAAAATTTTCTAAGGAAAAGGCGATTTCATCTTCAACGATATCGTAAACAAATTGCGTCTCGGGTTCCTGAAAGACCATACCGACCTTCCTTGACATTTCTTTGGTGCCATCGATTATAGGATTGGAACCAAATACATCAATTTCACCAGCGATGAGACCACCTGAAAAATGAGGGACCAACCCATTGATACAGCGCAAAAGCGTTGATTTCCCACTACCAGAAGGTCCGGAGATGAGTGTCAGCGTGCCTGGAGAGATGGTCAATGAAACATCTTTGAGTACATCGTTATCTGTATTGGGATATTGATAGAAAAGATGAGATATGTTAATCATGATGGTGAAATAGTAACGGTAACATTGGTGAAAAAAATATCAAAACACCTTGAAATTGGATTTTCGGTAGTAACAATTTTGGAAGGGGTGTATAGGCAGTTGATGGCAGATTCCCTGTGGTTAGGAGGGTGATCCAAGTCGCGCCTGCAGCTACCAGTAAGATGGATGATAGAACATCTTCCCAGCTCCAGGTCTCACGATGATAATGAGTAATGTTTACCTTGCGGTTGGCATAAAAGAGGGCAAAGACAATAAATCCTCCGCTTAAAAGATAGAATGAAAAGCTGATCAGGAAGGGATAAGCATAAAGTCGCAATATCCAACCGCTGAAGATAAAAAAAGTCGCAAAAATAAGAGAGATTGCCAAAAATCGATTAGAAAATTGGTCTCGTTGATTGTGAAAACCCCTGGCCGTCATTGATTCTGACAATAGAAACGCCTTTTCCAGGCTAGTAATTAAAAGGGGTAATAAAAGGGGCAGCCAATCAGAGATACGTTTCATGGGATTGCCTCGTATGAGCTGAGCTTCTTTAATTTCGCGAGCCCGTCGTTGAATTGAAGGGAAGAAAGTTAACGAAATGGTCATCGTTATGACAATTGGATGAAAAACATTCGGGATAAGTCTGGTGATTTGCTTAATACTCAATGCGAGATTGAAGATATTAAAAGTTATATATAGTGCACCAATCACAAGACCGTTGATCAACCCATATACAAGGCTTTCCAAGGTGATATCACCGCCAATTAATAGCCATTGATCCGGGAGAGTAAAAAGGACGGATTCACCAACATGTGTGAAAAGGGTATTGATTAGCGCTGAAAGCACGAGCATCGTCACTAAAAATCTCAGATTTGGCTTCAACCAGGGTTGTTGCGTCTTTTGTTTCGCCATCAGAGTGCCTAAGGTCAGCACCACCCCTAAAATTATAAAAAGATAAACTGGATTGCGTGTGGTTAATAGAAGTACAGTTGTGACAACCAGCCAGATAATCCATGCTTTACTATGTCTCATGCATCAACCTTTGGGGAATACTTGAAGGTGAAACGCCTTTGGAAGCGGGACAAAATTTTAATAACTGGTTTGGTCATGACAGCAAATATGACGAGATTGCCAATGGAACGTGTGACATCCCAAAGGACAGACGTTGCCAGGTAATAAGCCAGGTAGCGTTGGATATTATCCAATAGGCTTAATGACTGTGACCATGCTAAATCTGGAGTAAAGGCTAAAAAGGGCCAAAACCAGAGGTTCATCACCACGCCATAGATCATGCCCCAAATTGCGCTGAAACCAGCTAATAGGACAACTTCCATTGGTTTTTCTTTCCAACCGAACTTGTTAATCAGTGGTCGCAAGAGTGCTGAACTCTGTCCCAGCCAACCGGCGGTAATCATTTGGCCGGGTAACCATGGGCCAATGCCCCCGGTTATTAAAGCGGAAATTAACATGGTCAATGCCCCCATCAAAAAGCCGACCCTGCTGCTGAAGAAATACCCCGAAAGGATGATGAAGAAAAATATCGGGCTGAAACCAGCTGGACCAGGTATGGCATTCTCCAGGAAGCGCAACCCTGCATTTATCGCAATCAGCACACCTAGCAAGGCGATCATTTTGCCGTCTAATAAAGCTGTTTGGGATTCAAAAAATAGGATCAAGAGGCAAAGGACAATGATCAAACTGACCATGATTGGAAAGGTTGACTGCGAAAATCCAGGAAATCTGGCTTGCTGGAAAATAAAGGGTGCTAGCAAGCTTAGACATCCTAGGATTACAATTACTAGATCGATTAGCAATGAACGTAAAAGGTTTGGTTTCACTTCTGCTGCCTGAGAAAAACTATTCCGAGGACAATCACAAGAATGATTCCAGCCATACCGATGATGAACAAGGGCAGCGGTGACCGCGGAATTTCCGCATCCTGAACCAGGGTGGGTTCAATTGTTAGGGTTGGTTCAACAACTTCTGGCAAGCCCGCAGATGTATTCGCTGTGGGTGTGGCCTGGCTGGTGCTAGTTGGCTCATCGAGGTTTTCTGGAAGTGCTTGCATTTCTTGCATCAGCCCATCAAACAGATCGTTATAATCAATGTGAGGTTGGGCTGCATAGTCTTTCAGCACTTCAGATCCACATATCTGGTCAATATCTGGAATGATATTCGGTGGTTGGGAGGGAAAATTTTCCCAGCTTGTGAAATACCAAGCTTCAACTGTACCAGGGTAAACCTTGGAATCGGCAGCACCTGAATTATTGAACATCCAATCACGGCCATCCCATGACCAATAAGACCAGTAATTTGTCTCACCCTCTTTGTTTCCAATGGAAATAATGGCATTAATAAAACCTTCTTGCATGCTATAAGTGAAAATCGATTGGTCCAGTAACTCCAGCCCGTTGATGGATTCTTCCTCAAAGGCAACACAATCCATATATTGAGCATTTCCACCAGGGCTAACGAAGATTGCGGCTTGATTAGATGTGGTGATCATTTCTCTGTCCATGAGGTAATCGCCCTTGAACAATGCCAGCAGTGCTGTCACTGTGGCCATCAGGTTGTCATCGGTAAACTCCCAGTTATAAACAAAAGCCCCATTAGATTTCTGATAGGATAAGAGACTGGAAATTGGATCCTTTCCAGTATCTGCTAACCAATCATTAACGTAATCGCCAAGTGCATTCATTGCCATCAGAACAAAAGCTGTTGTGCTTGAGTCGCCCCATCCGCCCCCTGCAATTTGCATCGAGAGTAAATATTCGACAGCTTGAGCTATGGTTTCATCTCTGGGGGAGATGCCGGCCGCTAACAAAGCCTGTATAACAATAGAGGTATTATCCGGCCAAGTGCCATATCCAGGTGTATATTCCCAGCCGCCGTCATCCTGCTGTAAATCATAGAGGGTTTTGACCACTTTTTCTGGAATTTCCTCTCCTGCTGCGTACAAGCCCAAAACTGGCAGAGCCTGATGCCAGGTATTTACAGGATCGCCAAATGCACCAACTTCTTCATCGTAAGTATCCCAAAGCCTTTGAATAAGGTCTATTCCATTGAAATCCTGCGGATCAAGACCTGCTGCAACTAAGCCCAAGATAGATTTGCCGATCGCATCGGGACCGGTTTCTAGATTGGGATCAAGCTCAGCCGTAATATATTCTATGGGAGAGCCCTGATCACCTGTGACTGAATTGGGCTGCCAGCCAGCCGAGCGAAGTGCGAGAAGTGTATCTAATGTCTGTCCCAAAGAACCCCACCCTCCGTTGCTTTGCTGCGAAGCAAAAATAAAATCAAACGCATCACTAGCAACTTCAAGCATGCCTAAATCCGTAATTGTCCTTCCAGATAGCCCAATGATTGCATCGGCGGTTGAATAGGCATTAGCAAATTCTCCTCCAAACGCGCCATTTTCTTGTTGAACTGCCAGGAGTGCAGAATACGGATTTCCCTCTGACTGTGCCCAGGCTTCATCAAGTGGTGATTCTCCAAGGACAGAAATGGCTTGGAGTATGACCCCCGTTGTGTTGGGATTTGTATCAGTGTCCCATTCGGTCTGCCAACCGCCTTGGTCCTCCTGGTTTTCTTGAAGAAAATTTACTGCTGATTGAACACTCTCAATGTCCTTTGAAGAGTGATTGGACCCAACCAGCGCCATCACAGCAAGGGGTGTTATATCTAGAAAGCTTCCGAACCCGTCATTCCAGGCTCCTTCTTTAGTCTGAACGGTTGCTAACCATTCTAAAGCTTCAACCGGAACCGATGCATTGTTAGCGGCTAACCCAATGATTGCCCAAACCTGGTCAGTGATGTTTTCAGGTGTTGCATTCCCGTAAATTCCTGTAATAGGATCAAAATAGGCTTTGAGTTCATGGAGGAGATCCATTGAGTTGATGCCAAAATCATGGGGATTTGCATTTGATGCTGCGATTGCGGTCAGTAATTGACCAGCACGGGCTACACTGAATCCGGGCATATCACTTTCTACCTGGTTGACCCAATCTACACCATTGTTCATCAAATAATCGATTGGACGGTTACCAGATTGGCTTATTAAATAATCCTGAGAATAAGCTCCTGCCGCTATGGCTTGCACAACCCGAATTGTCGCAGCAACGCTCGGGGAGTCTTCGATCCACCGAATACCCCCATCAGCATTCATCTGGCTTGCGATATATTTGAATCCATCAACGATAGCTAATTCAATATCATCCGGTTCACCTGAAATGATTTTAGTAGATGCTGAGACTTTGGGGACACCAGGAAGGATTGAAGCTGAAATAAACAACAGGAAAATAAGGATTGCCTTCAAATGTGGTTTCATAAAAAAATCTCCTCTGGTCGAATAAAAAAAGCGGCCTGTGTTGGGAAAAGGTCGTTAAAACGAACCCGCCCGTATTGGGCGGCAGGAGGAGATTGGCTAAACCGATCTTGATAACCATTACCCAACTTGCCTTTCCACGAAGTTTTTTGGGTCATAAAGGGTAGGTTGTCGGACTTCACTAATTGTGTAACCGTTGCGGGACAGTGCTGGACTTTCACCAGCTTCCCCTATTGTGCACCTTGCATCCGGGCAAGAGGCGCACCCTTTATGGCATATTGATTTGTTAAGTTTATTCTAATCCCCGTTTTGTGATCTGTCAATTGTTCTTTATTTTGCCAAGGCCAACGAACATTTAATGTTTTCCCACTCGATGAAAATAAAAGTATCTCAGATCAGATATCGATTAATTACGATTTGGAGGGCAGGTCGATAGAACGCCTGCCCTTCCGTCATATTCTATTCTACCGAAATAGTAACCAAATCCTTGACCTGGAGTTTCCCAGAAAAGTCTGGCATGACTAACCTGAGGGAGCCTTCATCAAAGGCTACAATGCAGTTTGGGCACGCCAGTGCTTCTTCTAAAGCCATGTCAGCAGAATAATCATCCGCTGCTGTGAAGGTCACTGTATCACCAGAGTCTGCAACCCCAGCATCTTGCAATACGTCTGCAATAGGGACGCCCTCGTAAGTGGTTGTTTCGCCATCCTTATTCGTATAGTCTACAGACATGGTGCCTAAAGCTTCCAAATCTGCTTGGCTATATTCCTGGCTGTCAACGGTCAGAACAGCTTCCCCTGCTTGTGAACAGGCAGATAGCAGGGCTAGAACAAGAAACAAACTGGCAAACAAACGGGTTTTCTTCATAATTTTCCTTCTTTCTTATTAAAGATTATTGGTTAACACCAATTTCGTTGACTTGAAACACCCAACGATTTGCAGGGGTGGTGGGGAAGACCAGCCTTATTGGTCCCGCGTCTGGGTCAGCATTCACAATCCACTCATCGCTTTGTTTGAGTGCGACAATACCATCGACCATCTCATCCTTTGAAATTTCAATAGCGTATCCATCTGCTGCTTTTGCGGTTATCGTGGAGAAATCTTCAGGTGCACCAGCCAACTCTAGGAGATCCGCCAGCGGTACACCGCTGAAGGACCTGACCTCATCTTCGCCACGTGATTTTTCCATGAGAACATCATTTAGATCAACTTGTTCCATGTCCGTCAACGCATCAAAAGATATGGACATCGGGTTGTTGACATCACCTGAAATGGATAACGCCCAATCAACATTGGGTGCACCACAGGCGACAAGCAAGATCGGTACAATCAGGGTCACAATCCAGAGCAACTTATTTTCCCTTTTTTGCATACTACCTCCTTTATTTTTCTAGAAATATGATTGGAATAATTAAATCTTCAGCGGTTAATGTGCCGTGATTTCCTCCGTCATCGGTGGCGTGCATGCCATGATCGGCGAAAATTGAAATAAAAGTACCCGTTGGAAGAACTTTAAAGAGTTCTGACAGGTATTCATCCACCCGAATGATGGCAGCTTCATATTCTTCTGATTCGGGACCGTATCTATGTCCCATATCATCGATTTCATGAAAATGAATGAAGAGTAATCCTGGCATATCCCTTTGAATAATCTCCATGCTATTAATGAAGACATTATCGTCAGAAAAACCATCCCCATCCCGATCTCCGCTGAGTATGGTTTCAGCATTCCGGAGATTGAAAGACAAGCTTGATCCTTCTACGGCTTTGACTGTAATCCCATTATCAGCAGCTAAATCAATTAATGTCGTCAAGTCAGTTGAACGGTAACCATAGCCAAATACGCCGTTGATTTTCGGAGGCGTACCTGTCAAGACGGCGGCAGTGGCTGAAGTGGTTATGGGGGGATACACGGTCAATCCTTGAGCAATCGGCATCAAACCTTGGAAGAAATGTATCTCTCCCGCCTCAGACATTGAGATCAATTTCTCGTATTGAAGGCCATCCAGAAGGATGAGCACGCCTTTCTGTGCCGGATTGAAATGCCTCGATCTGCCCTGCGAGTTGGGAAAACCTGGCAAACCGAGTGCATCAGCCATTGTTGGGGCAATGTCCATGATCGAAAGCTCAATTTCAGAATCACGATCAGATGGGATGACTTCGATAGATGTGGGTGAAAAAACCTCATCGTATATCTTTATCTCTCCCGTTGCGGAGATTGTTGAAGTTTGCGCGATTTCACCCCAATTAAAGGATTGGCTTTGATCCCTATTAGAGGTTAAAATAATTTGGTCAACCAGAGTAAAGCCCAAATCATACAGCATTTGTCCTAGGGGAAGTGCAACAACCTCCTCTGCTGATTTTTCAAGATAAAAAGCGACCGAATTCTCATTGATTAGGCCTTTGACTTGCCCGTTTGATGTAATCTCAATCTCCCATTGCTGCTGACAGGCAGACAGCATAAAAATCATGATTAAGAAGAGGTTGACATTGAGTTTTTTGATATTCTTCATGGTTTAATTTGACTCAATTTCTACAATCTGGGTGGGCCAGGCACTGCGACCGCGTTCCGGCAAGATTAATGTGATCTCATCGCGAACAATTGCGATCACAGCATTTTCTATCTCCTCATCGCTTAATTCAACGGTGTCGCCCTGGGCATCAGTGATAAGCACGCCATTTGGCTCCGGTCGCTTCAATAGGGGTTGCAGACGTGCTCCTTCAGCCCAGTTTGCCACAAAGGCGTGACTGATTCTGCCAATATCATCTTCGAGCATGACATCCGAGCCCTCAATCGTTAACCGCACTGTATTGCCAATGAGAAGACGGCCAATTGACGTGGTTTCCCCATCAATTTTCAGGGGGCGTTCCATGCCCACAACGATGATTCTGTTGATTCCTTTTAAACATGTCGAAGAATGCACAGATTCTGTGACAAAACGAACACCGTCCAAATAAGGGACGAGCATGGCAGTCTCATCCAAGTATTGAGATTCAATAGTTGTCAGTCCACCATCGTTGGTTGTGAAAGTGACAGATTCAAAGTCCTCAACGCCGTTCTGTTTCAAGAAATCGAAAAGTGTGATGTGTGTTCCAAGGTTTTCCTGGTCTGGCAAAACCTCATTTACTCGAACAAATGATGGATCCGGAACATCCCCAATCAACTCAACGACTTCAAAGAAACGGACACCAGCCAATTCAACGGCGCCGTGGTCATCGTGGCAGGTTTCACAGGTGTGAAAGTCTGAAGCGTTAGCGTATGGCGCAGTCATTCATCACAACACCTTCCTGACACAACATATGGGCATCATATTCGGTCAATAAAGCCACAGGCATGGGTCTATTCAATAAAATAATAGCCATCAATGCGCCAAATAGGATCACGCAAAGAACAATCAAAATGATCAACCATGTTTTTTTGTTGATGTTTTTCAAATCAGACCTCCATAATTGATAGAAAGGAGTGCAGCAAAGAAAATGGAGAGAAGAATAGAAACCGTCACATCGAGGAAGGTCGGCGTGATTATTTTGCGAAATGTCCGGTCAGGATATCTTCCAAAAGCGCGTCCTTCCATACTGAAAACCAATTTATCAGCACGCCTGATGGCAGAAATGAGTAAGGGGGTGGTAAATTGCTGGACAAGAAGAAATAGCTTTTTCAGGTTATTGCGATCATATCGAACGCCTCGGGTTAATTGTGCCTGATAGATCGTGTGTCCTTCCTGCTCCAATATCGGTGCCAGCCGCAAGGCCGTTACCAACATGAATCCGTAGCGATAAGGAAGACCTATTTGCATCATGGCATAAGCTAGCTGGTTGGGATCTGTTGAAAGGATAAAAAGGTAACTGAGAAAAATAATAGATAGGAAGCGACCGCTAAAGCGCAATCCGGAGGTCACCCCACCTGTTGTCACAGTTAATAGTTCCCAACCTGGGTCGAAAATGACTTGTCCGCTCTTATCAAACAGGACATAAAGAATGAAGAGTATTATTCCAGTACTCAAAGCAAACCGGAAACCACGAACAGACCAAATTTGTGGAAAGGTCACCAGCAAAAATACGAAGAAAACCACTGCTGTTAATCCCAGCAAAATCCCATTTGCGAGTATGAAAAGCAGCACTGACGCAAGAATCAACCAGCCTAGCTTTGTGATTGGATAAAGCTTATGAAGCAGGCTTAATTGGGGTTGATAGGCGAGTTTAATCATGGATTCTCTCCCATTCTATATTTGGAAGAAATGGATCATATCCTTGTTCTGCTAATTCATCAAAGGCAGTTGGGATCGAATTGTCGATAATCACCTCACCATTGTCGAGAAAAATAAGGCGATCACAAAATTTCTGAGTAAGCTGTGGGTGATGGTTAACTAACAGAACAGCATTGCCAATCTCGGTAAATTCTTTTAACAATGAGAGCCAATGAGTAGCGTTTGCCATATCCTGACCAATTAAGAGCTCATCAATTAACAGGATTTGTGGTTCATGGAGCATTGCTGCGACCAGGTTCAAGCGACGTTTCTCTCCATAACTTAATCGCTGTGGGTGGTCCTGAATCCTTTCACCTAATCCAATCTGTTCAAGCCATAATTGTGCTTTCTGCTGCCTTCTTTCGGAGAATATTCCCAAATTTTTTGATGTAAAAATAGCTTCATCCCAAACAGACTGTGTAAAGAGTTGGTGATCCGGGTTCTGGAAAATAAAACCAAGGTTGGGAACCAAAGCAGAGGTTTTTATCCTTTCGTTTTCGTAATCTAGAACTTTTATCGAGCCAGATTGCGCTTTATGAAATCCAATAATGGTTTTCAGCAGAGTGGTTTTCCCGCTTCCGTTTGGTCCCATTAAAGCCACAAATTCGCCGGGCTCAATTTGTAAATTAATTTTTCGGAGAATGATTTGATTGTTCCTGGAAATCTCAATATTGGTGAGGTTGATAAGCGAATTTCTAAATACTGGTCGATCTTGTTGGAAATTCGAGAATTTTTTTTCCTTTGAAGTCATCTGAGGTGGGAAAGTGCTTTCTGGCTGATAAGGTTGCAGTTTGCCGGCTTCCATCGAATACATTTCTGCTTCGAATGCCTTAAGTTGAGCTAGTTTATGTTCAATAATAATGACCGTTAACGCCTGGTTTTGAATGATGTAATAAAGCGTTTCGAACACATTTTGTGTAGATATCGGATCTAAATTCGAGGTTGGTTCATCAAGTATTAGAACGTCTGGTGATAGGGCTAACATCGAGGCGATTGCGACTTTTTGTTTTTCACCCCCTGATAAGGTAGTTAATTCCCGGTCCCTCAAATCCAATCCATTCA
>Ga0207796_1000097_pt1 | contig 36256 bp, 29 predicted proteins | sample Pon1CUnioCityCA_6_FD_187274 | JGI IMG/M metagenome (GOLD analysis project Ga0207796, IMG submission 187274) | Marine sediment microbial community from Union City, CA, USA - Pond 1C Sediment 1 (SPAdes) | ecosystem: Environmental > Aquatic > Marine > Intertidal zone > Salt pond sediment ... | reverse complement strand
CTATGGACAGTCACCGGCCGAGTGTACCACATGGCTCCTGAGCACACAACTCGCCGCCGTCTTATCTCCAGTGGATCATTCGCTCGTTCGGAGTTGGGTTAACTTCACCGAGGTTCGGTGACTTTGCAGTGCACGACTCCAAAGAGTCGTGCACTGTGCTGGTCTTGCCGTTGGCGAAGGTCAGGGCAACACCCAGCTTTCCATCGAGTCATGAAAGGCAAACTCGTTTGGAAACACCTCCTCTATTCCCGGAGGCGGGTTATCAAGGGCATAGTGCATCGGAATGACGTATCTGGGCTGGATGCCTTCCAGAACGTGGGCATGGTATTCTTCCGTGGTGATCAAAAAGCTTGGCACAAAGGCCACATCGATCTGCATTCCTGGCAGCCCATAGTCCTGTAGGTACTGTACGGTGGTGTGTTCAGGTGAAAGATCTCCCGTGTGGAAGAGCCTGTACCCGTCTACCGTAATGATGAAGCCAAGATTCAGGAGGCCAGACACTCCATGGGAGATGTATATTACTTCCAACTCGAGACCATCGATCTCTATTTGTGCTCTTCCTGCTTCTCTCAGCTCTACTGCAGTGGTGCGATCTTGAAGATTGCCGTCGAGTGTGATCAGCTGATCCACCGCACTTCTAGTGGAGACGAACAGGGTTTGGGGACTATCCCTCATATAGCTGCCCACCAGCTCGGGTGAGAAGTGGTCGGGGTGTTCGTGCGTTGCCAGGATCAGGTCGATGCCATCGAATGGAGGCTGATGATGGATCACTGACCTGAGGATACCCTCCGGGTATCCCTCGTACAGAGCGTCGATCAGAATGCGCTTGTCGCCAATCGTGATCAGGAAGCCGGCATTGAAGACGTGGGTCACACGAAGGCCCTCATAGGTACTCGCAGCGATAGGGGTCCACGTGGGCGTCGGAAGCGGTGGCGCGAGTGTCTGGGTAGCTGATGGAACCGTGGTTGCTGTGGGTTTCGCGCGGCCCCCGGTACTGCCGCCCGTGCAAGCCGGCTGCTCCAATAGCCAGTCAACGGCTGCCTGCAAGGTCAGCTCTTCTTCTTGCCCCACCACCTCATCTGGGGCGATCACGCCTCCATACTCCTGACCGGTACGATCGACGAACACCGATACGGTCAGAAAGATCCGCGCCCCGTCGCTCAGCTCAAAGCTTTCGTTGGCTGTGGATAGGCCCATTGTCGCCTGTCCAAAGCTGCGCGTGTTTGGACGTCCCCGGAAAGCAACTGCGATCGCCTCGCCGGAACTGCTGGTGCGTGGTCCGGTCAGCACGGCGACGGGTGGGGAGGGATTGCCAAGCTCATAGGCTGTACCAGTTACGGCTGCCTGCAGCGAGTCGCCTTCCCATGCCTGGCCTTCCGTGTAAGTCCAGCCAATTTGCTCACCATCAGGGCTGACGAATGCCCCGGCCCGGCCTTCACCCAGTATGGGGCCAATGCCGGCTAGCATGGGCCACATGCTGCCGCCGATGTTCTGTCTCAAATCCACGATCCACCCACACGGACTGTCTTTGTCGATCTGACGGATGATCTCCTGGATCTCTGTAGCATACTCGCTCGCAGCGTCTCCAAGCCCGGCAAAGCCCGGGACCATGATGTAGCCAAGCCCCGAATCCAGCAACCTGCCGCTGGGATCGGGATTGGATAGATCTGCGGTTCCTTCCTCAAGCTCGGCGAACTGCTGCGGGGTCATGAAAAAACTGTGGTGATCGCCGAGGTCTTTGAGGGCGAACTGGATGGCAAGATAGGTGTCCTCGGGGGTGCTGGCACCCATTGCCCTGCTGCGTGCCCTGCCACGCAAGCGTTCCCAGTTGATCTGCTCCCGATTGAGCGAGTGCTCCTGCATGATGTCCAGGGCATCGTTGAGATAGGTCAGAGCCTCAGGAGAGAGGTCGATCAGGCTTGTCGGGGATGCCGTGGGGCTTGGCGCAGGGCGAGTGGGCGTAGCTGTGGGTGACGGTCGCGTTGCACTGGGAACATCGGGCACCGGCGTTGGTTGGGCGCCACCACAGCCGACGAGTAAGATCGACAGGAGCAAGGCCAGGACGTTTGCTGTAGCGCGATTTGGCATTGGCGACCTCCTTCTGTGGCGAGCATGATGGGCTCAGTGAGGATAACCCCGTTGACCCCAGGTGTGTTCAGGTAGTTGCTGGCTTGTGGTTTCTATAGATCCCGTACCCTGCCCTGTCATCCAGGAAACTGGTCACCTGACCAAGTGCAAGATAACCCGTATGGCCGATGACTGGAGGATGACCCTAGTGTATACTTGCTGCAGACGCGAATGGGGACACGTCGGAGAATGGATCTGCCGAGTTCGGCAAGCCCCAGAAAGGAATGAGACTATGGCACAAAATGCAGTTGCAGCTAACCAGGGTAAAATGAAACAGGTGACGACCCGCGGGAGCGCAAGCCGAATCAACCGGCTTTTCACTCTCGTGGAAATCTCTATCCTGATCGGCGTGATCGTTCTGTTCAACCTATTTCCGGAAAAGGTCGGCATCTACAGCTCGGCTGTAGAGCCCTATCTGTTCGTGCCACTGCTCACGCCGGAGTGGCTGCCGTATATTCCCTGGCTCAACCTCTGGTGGGGCCTGGCACTGACCCTGGCCTTGGTCAAGCTGGTCTATGGCCGCTGGACCGAGGCGCTGCGCTGGGCCGATCTGGGCATGCACCTGCTCAGCATCTGCGTGCTCGCCAGCGTGATCCTGGGCTACACCCTTACCGGCGGTGATTCCAGCGGGATTCAGGAGAATGCCGGGCTGATGTTAGTCGGGTTCAAAGCGCTCCTTGGACTGGTATTGGTGGCCCAGATCGCCGCCTTGTTCAGCCGAATGAAACGGCATGGGGTCCGGGTGCCTGTTCTGCAGTGGCGCTTTGACTAGCTCACTTTGTGGCTGGCATGATTGCGCTCACGTGCCATCCAGCGCGAACACCTTTTCAAATACGCGGTTTCGCCACAAGATGCGCAGCACCAGCGCCCATCCGGCTGCAATGGCGGCAATCAGCAGATAGTCCCACCACCTTAGCAGCGAAAGCTCAAAGAACTCGCGGAGCGGCGGCACGGCTACGATAACGCCATACAGCGCCAGCATGCCAAGCGCCAGGAGGGATGGGCGCCAGTCGCCGCTCCAGAGGTCCCCACCGACCCACCACTGCGTTGGCGGCTCCACAAAGGGGATCAACAGCAGGCCGCACATGATCGTCACTGTGGTCAGTGCGGTGCGTGCGAATGCTGCATCGTTCGTCATGGTCAGGTATCCCAGGTAGATGACGAGGGCCACGATCGATATGGTAAAGGCTGCTGGAAAGACAAAGTGACTTGTGGAGCGTACCACACTGCGGGGTGGAGCCCCTGGGCGCGCCCAGGCAGCGATGGCCAGTATCGGGATACCCACAGTCAGCAGGGCCAGGATAGAATTGTGCTTTGGCGTCACCGGGAAGGCAATGCCAACCAGTTGGGTGGCTACGATCAGAAATAGCACGTAGAACGTCCTCGTGAGCAGCAGGCGCACGACGTCCTCCATGCCCCTCACGATGCGCTGCCCTTCGCGAAAGGCAATGGGCAGTGCCTCGAAAGAGTCCCCAAGCAACACAATGTCTGCCACGCCGCGAGTGGCCTGGCTGCCGCTCTGCATGGCGATGCCAATCTGCGCCTGCTTAAGCGAGAGCACGTCGTTGACCCCATCTCCGATCATGGCCACATAGTGCCCCTTCTTGCGAAAGCACTGAACCAATCTCTCTTTCTGCTGTGGTGTGATGCGGCCAAAGATGGTCGTCTCGGCAGCCAGCTGGTCGATCTGGTCGTCGCTGGCATTTTGCAGGTCCAACCCAGAGGCTGCCCGGATGTCCTCGGCAAAGCCAACCTGCCGGGCAAGGGCTGCAACCGTCCTTGGATTGTCGCCAGAGATGATCTTAGGCTCGATACCCAGTTCGCCAAAGCGCTTGAGGGTCTCTTGCGCCTTTGGGCGAAGCTCGTCGGTGAAACTCAGCAGGGCCAACGGGAGCAGATCACGTGGCATTTGGGGCTGCCCTGCGGAGTCAACCAGCTTGGGCATCTCTGGATGGTGGGCAAAGAGAACGACGCGCATCCCCTGGCCCGTCCACGCGTCCAACCTCCCGTCCAGATCGGCATCGTAGGCAGAAAGATTGGGACGTAACACCTCGGGCGCGCCCAGAACGTACACTCCTTGCAGGTTGCGGTCGTCAAAGGCGACGGCGCTCCATTTGCGTTCTGAGGAAAAGGGGACCTCCATCTGGATGGCACATGGTTCTCCCCCGCAGGCCGCCAGGATGGCGTCTGAGGTCCGGCTCCCACCGGATGCACTGGCGGCATAAGTGCCCAGGACCCGTCGTAACGCCTCCTGGCCGCCGTCCAGGGTTGTGCCCATGTGATGGATCTCGTGCAACTGGATGCGGTTGGTGGTCAGCGTCCCCGTCTTGTCCAAGCACAACAGGTTGACGTGGCTGACCGATTCAACAGCATTGGCTTCCTGGATCAGCGCTCCCTTGCCAGCCACTCGCAGCGCACCCATGGCATAGGCCACGGTAGTCATAAAAAATAGGCCTTGGGGAACCAGAGCGACGACGACTGCTGCCATGCGCACCGTCTCCACCAGGGGCAGGTCCTTGATCAGGAAGGAAAGGGCCAGAAGGATGCCCAGTTGGGTGGACAGCAATACTAGGATGCGGACGATAAAGTCAATATCCCGCTGCAGCGGGGTTTTCACCTGGCGAAAGGCTCGGGCGCCCTTGGTCATCCGGTTGATCAGGCTATCGGCACCCACCTGCTGCGCCTCGTAGTGGGCGCTGCCGGTCACGCAAAAGCTGCCCGAGTACACTGTCTCGCCAAGGCGCTTTTGGACCCGTTCGGACTCCCCTGTCAGCAGCGATTCGTCCACCTCGAGATGCCCGTCGCCCACTATCTCGCCATCGACGATGATCTGGTCGCCGGGGCGGGCAATCAGCACGTCACCCAGCACTACCTCGCTGGGATCGACACTCTGTTCCTGTCCATCGCGGAGCACAGTCGCCCTGGGCCGGGTCAGGAGGGCGATCTGGTCGAGCTTGCGCTTGGCGCGGCCCTCCTGGTAGACGCCCACGATGACGTTCATAAGCACTAGGCCGGCGGTCACCACCGCATCGCCGAGCTGGCCCATCAAGATCAGGACCACGCCAATGCCAAAGAGCACGCTGTTGATAAAGGTGAAGGCGTTCTTGCGCAGGATCTGAAGGTAAGTGCGGCTCGTCTGAAATTGGATGCCGTTGCCCTGACCGCGTTCCCGCCGGGCAATAACTTCGCTCTCAGAAAGGCCTACTGTGGTGTGCGTCACGTTCAGATCCTCCTCTTGAGGCATTATACGCAGGAATGCGCTCTCTGTCCAGCCTCAGCTCTGATGCACTGGTTCTGGGCCCTGCCTGGCAATCGGACAGTGTTGCTCTGTCGCCTTCGCCCGGACATCACCCGGGCGGATTCTGCAAGGATGGCGGCCATCGATTTGAATGCACGGGGAAATCGTGATAAGATACGCATTGCGATGGTTGAGCCTCTATTGATCACAAAACTGAACGTACCTCCAGCGCGGTCCGACTGGGTGCCGCGCCCGCGCCTGTTGGATAGGCTTGAGGGTGGCCTGCAGTGCAAGCTGACCCTCATTTCTGCTTCGGCTGGATTCGGCAAGACCGCGTTGCTCAGCAAGTGGGCCGACCTATGCGAGTATCCTATTTGCTGGCTCACACTCGACGGTGGCGATAATGACCCGGTTCGCTTCATGCGCTACCTGATCGCCGCGCTGCAACAGGTCGACAGAGAAATGGGAACAGTGGTTTCCGGCTTGCTGAGGACACCTCAGCTTCCGGCACCGGACAGATTGATCACAATTATGATCAACGAGATTGCTCCGGCATATGGTCCCTTTGTCCTGGTCTTGGACGACTATCACGTCATCCACCTTGAATGGATCCATGAGGCTGTCGAGTTTCTGATTTCGCACATGCCGGCGCAGCTGCATCTGGCTCTGGCGACACGCCACGACCCTCCCCTCTCCCTGCCCCGCCTGCGGGTGCGCAACCAGTTGGTGGAACTGCGCGAAGATGACCTGCGATTTACAGCGGAAGAAGCTGCTTCCTTTCTGGATCAGGCGCTAGGTCTCACCATTGACGCGCGGCTGATCGACCTCCTCGAGGCCCGGACAGAGGGCTGGATTGCGGGGCTGCAACTGGCGGCGCTTTCTATGAGGAGCAGGTCTCGGGAAAGCCTGGGGGACTTTGTTGCGGCTTTTAGCGGCAGTCACCGCCACGTCATAGACTACCTTGCCGACGAAGTGCTGGCCCAGCAGTCAGAAGAGATCCGAGCTTTCTTACTTCAAACCTCGATCCTGGATAGGCTGACCGGACCATTGTGCGACCTGCTAACGGGACGGGATGACTCTGCCGCCGTTCTCCGGGAGCTTGAACAGGCGAACTTGTTCCTGATCCCACTCGACGATCAGCGTATCTGGTACCGGTACCATCATCTCTTTGCCGAGTTCCTGCGCGCCGATCTGGACGACACCGATCGAGCGGTGCTGCACCTGAGCGCGGCCCGTTGGCTCGGGCGCCACGAGTTATGGTCCGAGTCGGTCAAACATGCGCTGGCTTCCGGCGATATGGAGGAAGCAGCGCACATGATCGAGCTGGCGGCTGACAGTGCTCTTCAGATTGCCGCTCTGTCGACCCTTCGGGACTGGCTGGACGCGCTGCCCAATCAGGTAGTACGGGATAGCGCGGAACTTGCCACGTACCGAGGGTTTGTGTCGTTCTATCGAGGACGTCTCAGCCGGGCTGCCTCCTATGCAAAAGATGCCCACCGCAGCCTGAGCTCCAGCGCGCCGCCATCCAGCGTTGGACGACTGCTGAGCTTGCGTGCGCATATTGCCCTGGCCGATGGCTCCTATTCCGAGGCGATTGAGCTTTGCCGTGAAGCGCTAGCCTGCTTGGGCGCTGACGATCACCTCTTTCGCGGCCTTGTCCTGAATCTTCTCGGACAAACCCTGGAGTGGCAGGGCGATGTAGCGGCAGCAGCTGATGCTTACCAGGAGGGAGCAGCTACCGGTCGCAGGGCTGCGGATCATGTGGGCGCCCTGGCAGCCCAAACCAACCTGGCCTTTGCACTGAACGAACTTGGCAGGTTGCAGGAAGCGCTTGCACTCTGCCAGGAGCTAGAGGATGATAGACGCCAAACGCTCCAAGCCTCATTCCCTGCCGGGGTCAGCAATCTGGCGCAGAGTTGGCTATTGTACGAGATGAATCAGCTCGATCGAGCTCGCGAGCAGGCTCAGCAGGCGCTGGACCTGGCCCGGATGACAGGCTTCGCCGATGCCGTCCTCCGGGTTCAACGCACGCTGGCCCGGGTCCATCTGGCCCTCGGCGAGGTCTCCGCCGCCCGGGAGCTTTTGCAGGAGGTGTTTCAGTTCACGGCTCGCCTGGACCTGGAGGTGCCCCAGGTCGATTGGTTCAAGGCCTTTGAGGCCGAGATCAATCTGCGAGTGGGTGACATCACTGCCGCCGATCACTGGGCCGAAAGTGCAGGGCTCAGCGTCCACGACTCGCCTGGTCGATATAAAGAGGATACCTATATCATTCTTGCGCGCCTGTTGCTGGCGCAGCGGCGGTACGAGGAGGCGGGCCTCATCCTGTCCACCATGGAACAGACGGCAGAAGACGGCGGGCGGCGGCGTGCGCTGATCACCATCTATCTACTGCAAGCGCGCATGCGCTGGGCGCAGGGACAGAGGGCCGTTGCCCACAGTCGTGTCGAGAGTGCACTGCGCCTGGCAGCAACACAGGGCTACCTCCGTGCATTTCTGGACGAGGGAGAGGTGATTGCAGCAGTACTATCCAATGTGCGGCACGTCGCCCCTCACTTTGTCGATTCCGTGCTGGAGGCATTTCTAAGGCAAGGCACTCCCGTGGAGCGAGGGGCTGACTCGCTGGTGGAGCCCCTTACGGCGCGAGAGCTGGAGATTCTGCGTCTCATTGCCGCCGGAAGGTCCAACCCCGAGATTGCCAAGTCACTGTACCTCTCGCTGAACACGATCAAGTGGCACGCAAAGAACCTATATGGGAAGCTGGGCGTGAGCAACCGTGTGGAGGCAGCAGCCCGGGCCCGGGAGCTGGAACTCCTCTAGATCCACTCCTCTGAATGGAAAACCACCCCCCATAACTACCCGCCAGGGTGGTGACATCCCACCCCTCGGACAGCTATACTGTAAGGCGTGAGGCCCAAACGGGAAGAACGCCAAAGTGACAGAGGAGGGTGGATCGTGTCAGCTGCAATATCTACACAATCAACTCAGTCAATCTCGATGTGCTCGGCTTTTGCCGTATGTTTGGTGGCGAATGCGGTGCTCGGTCTGAGATGTGGGGCCTGCTAGATGCGTGCCGAATCTACAGAGACCGGCAAGCTCTACGAGATCGCGGTGAGAGGCCACCTGGCTTTGTATCGTCTCCAGGCTTTTGAGAGCTTGTCTGTTACGCTCAAAGCCAGCGGCGAGACTGTCATCGCTGCACGGATAGCCGATCAGGCAGCGCTGTACGGGCTCTTGATACGCATTCGGGACCTGGGTGTATCATTGCTATCCGTACGATGTATAGAGTGTGAGGACACTGTAGTCGACGTGCCGGCCAATCGGTGCCGGTCAGAGTAGGATAAGAAAGGAAAGGGGTAAAAAGATGGCTGCTATTGACTATATCTCTGAGAGTAGAGAGGTGTGTAGCTTTGACCGGATGGTTCTGCGAGTAGACAACATCATGAACCAGGTGCAGATCATGCAAGGTGAGCACGAGTCCTTGACCATGGTAGGACGGGCGGACATTCTGCCCAAGGTCACGACGGTCGTCAGTGGAAAGGTGCTTATCATACGCTATGATGGAGGCTGGATGGACAAGCTGGGATTCGCTCTCTCCACTAGCTTTACCCGACCCACCATCCGCTACACTATCACCGTTCGGACTCTCGCCTCTCTGGAACTGCTGGGCCTTGTGCACGCCAATGCAGCCGAGCTAAGTGCCAATAACCTGAGTCTGAAGCTCCATGGAGCAGGTGAGCTGGCAATTGGCTGGCTGGTAGCGCAGAGTCTGGATGTGGATCTACGGGGTGTAGGCAGAATCGAGCTGGACGGGCAGGTAGAGGAACAACGGGTATCCGTCAGCGGTCCGGGTCGCTACAAGGCGCACAATCTGGAGAGCCGGAGCGCGCGTGTCTCACTCAAAGGACTCGGCAGGGCAGATGTCTGGGCTGTTGATCGCTTGGACGTCAAGGTTCGCGGCTTGGGCCATGTTGGGGTGCGAGGCGTACCCAAGATCAGGAAGGACATTGGACCGAGAGTGCCGTCTCCCACATTCGGACCCATGTAGCCTGCCCGAATAGTTCCATCAAACCTGTGCTGAGACTGGCGTGGCAAGGGGCATGGTGGGCACTGAGTAGTGGCCGACTGACCAGTCGCCAGACTGGCTGGGTGGCCAGTTAAAGAATCCCCCAGATGGCTGATGCGTCTGGGGGATTCCAGTGCTATACTGAAGCTTGAGTGAGTGCCATAGGCTGCGAATACGCGCAGGCTATTGGCCATCTGACCAGGGCAAGATAGTCCTTCTGTCCAATGGAGAATAGCCTCAATGGCCGATGTTGTTTGAGCGATTTTCCTATACAATTGGAGTGTGAGGAGTGGGTGAACCTTGCGTTCCGGGCCTATGTCTGTTCCCCTGCCCTTGCAGAGGGAAGAATCGTGTCGCTGTTCCTATCAGTCGAGAAATCAGGGAGGTTAGCGATGTTTAACGAGGATTGGATGCTCTTGAATCGCGAGATGAACCATCGCGTACGGCACGAGCTTGCCGCAGCTGATTCCAGGCGACTCGTGCGCTTGGTGAAGGGACAGTCCAGTGCGGCATTGTCTTGGCGGTTCCGTTGGATGATGTGCGGGGTCGGCCTGAAGCTGGTATCGCTAGGGGCGCGGATCGAGGCTCGATTCCTGCCACCTGCCCAGAGAGCTAAGAGCCGGGCTCGGTAGAGAACCCGTGATCTCCTCGTCGCTTCAGGGCGGACGCAGGCTGAGCAACCGGTTGTTCGGTACCTGAGGAGGTAGCATGCTGGGAATGGTCGCATATCATGAGGGGAGTCCCATGGCGAGCGCTGTCGCTCGGCAGATGCACAACCTGGTGACCTACGGACCCTGGGATCTGGATATCGCTTCAGCCATGTCGCAGTATGGTTACGACGAGGTCAAGTGGGCTGAGGGCCAGGGGGTGCTTGCCGAATTGGTGAGTGCCGAAAGCCCGGGGCGGACGGCCATGGCAGCCGCGATGAATTGGTACGAAGAGGCTGCTTGCGCTGCGCGACGGGCTCTGGCTAGCCAACCTCAGGTGCTTGCCAGGTTGGGCCTGGCGGGCATGGGCTCTGAATAGCACATCGCCGTTAGCTCCCAAGTAACCATGTGACGCCAGGCAGTGTACACGAACGCTGTCTGGCGCACTTTTCTTGGAGGGTGGTAGTGATTCTGGTGCTGTGCGGATGGCGACTGTCCGAGCGTTTGCCCGTGTCTGGCGACACATCCATGTCAGATTCTTGGGAGAATGTGGTCGTGAAGTTTTCTCCCACTATGCTATGATGAGGTTATCTGTTTCCGTTGACATACTCTGAAAGGGGTGTAAAATGAAGGTACAAACGATCAAGCCGGATCTCAAGTATTTATTCAGGATGCGCCTGATCTTTACTATTGTCGCACTGGCCATTGTGGCGGGCGGGGTCATGCTTGGCGTCCTCCTGGGCGTGACTGGCGAGCTGAGGCCGGGTGGGATGCTGGTGCTCGTCCTGGTTAACGCCGCTCTTGCAGGGCTCTGGTGGCTGGTCACCATGATCCTGTCTGGTCCATACTATCGTAGTCTGCGCTACGAGGTGCAGGACGATGAGGTGGTGGTCAACGTGGGCATCTGGACCAAGTCGGTCAAACACGTACCCTACCGCACGGTCACGAACATGCAGGTCAAGCGTGATGTGGTCGACCGCCTGCTGGGCATCGGTACGCTGAATATACAGACTGCCGGGATGAGTGGCCAGAAAGGCGCCGAAGAGCGACTGGTCGGATTGTCGGACGTTCAGGAAGTGTACGAAAGAGTCGCCGAGGAACTGCGTCGATTCCGGGGTGGCATGGGACCAACGCAGGCTGATGTGGAAGCAGAACCGGGCGTTGCCCTGCCAGAAGGGCTGGGCGCGCTCCTGGAAGAGGTCCGTGCCATCCGCAAGTCGCTTGAAGAGCGCCAATAAGCTGGGGGCGACAAGAAAGCCCTCGGTGGGTGTTTTTGCGTTTACGAGGCTCCTATACAGAAGAGGTGAATCCAGATGAGTGCAGTAATTGTTGATAAACTGGCAAAGCGCTTCGGTGAGACAAAGGCGGTGGTCGACGTGTCCTTTGCCGTCGAGCCTGGCGAGATTTTTGGCCTGCTGGGTCCCAACGGGGCTGGAAAGACGACCACCATCCGCATGATGCTGGATATATTCCGTCCGGATGCGGGCACCGTCAGCGTATTTGGCGGCGCGCTCGACATGGCAAAGAAACGCCGCATCGGCTACATGCCTGAGGATCGGGGCTTGTACAAGGACCTCAAGCTGGAGCCAACCCTTGTCTACCTGGCCTCACTCAAGGGCATGGACGAGGCGGCGGCCCGCAAGCAGCTCCAGGGATGGATGCAGAGACTAGATCTGGCTGAACATCGCGACAAGAAGGTGCAGGAGCTGAGCCGCGGTATGCAGCAGAAGGCTCAGATCATCGCTACGTTGCTCCACGAGCCCGATCTGATCATCATTGATGAGCCGTTCTCCGGTCTGGATCCGGTGAGCACTCGTCTCATCAAGCAGATCTTTGAGGAACAGCGACAAGCGGGCAAGTCCATCCTGATGTCGACACACCAGATGTACCAGGTGGAGGCGCTGTGCGATCGCATCGTGCTTATTGATGAAGGCCGAACCGTGCTGTACGGTTCCGTGCGCAAGATCAAGCGCAACTTTGCCGGCAATGCCATCACCCTCGAGGGGCAGGGCGACTTTGGGCAGATCCCGGGCGTACTGGAGGCGCGGCAGCACAATGGTACCTGGCATCTGGCCCTTGAGGTCGGCACGGACCCACAGACCGTGTTCCAGGCCCTGGCCTCCCGTGGCGACGTCAGGATTGAACGATTTGAGCTGGCAGAGCCATCGCTGGATGACATTTTCGTCCAGGTTGTGAGCGAGAGTGGTTCGCCAGGATCTGTGGAGGTGGAGGCCAGCGATGCGTAACTTCTGGTTGGTCGCCAAGCATGAATACCTCACTACGGTTGTGCGGCGCGCATTTCTGCTCATGACGATCGCCATCCCGGTGGGCATGGTGGCCCTCATCGCGTTGATCATTCTGGTCGAAAGCATGGGCGCTGATGACCGGCCGATCGGGTACGTGGATTACTCGGGCAAGCTCGAGCCTGCACTGTATGACAATCTACCCGACGCAGAAGATCGCACCCCGCTTCGCTCCTTCCCCGATGAGGATCTGGCTCTCGCCGCCCTGCAAGGGGAACAGATCCAGGCTCTCTTTGTCATTCCGTCTGAATACCCGCAGACACTGGGCACCGAGCTGTACTATCTCGAGGATCCGCCGGGTGGGGATGCCTGGGGGGATTTTGATGACTTTGTGCGCATCAGTCTCCTGTCCGGGATGCCGGAAGATATGCAGGAACTTCTGTTGGAAGGCCCAGACATCACGGTCTACGATCTCGCCAGCAACCGGGAGTTTAGCGAGAGGAGCATCATCAATGTGATCCTCCCCTTTATCGCGACCTTTTTCTTCATTTTTGCCACCATGTCCGGCGCAGGCTATATGCTCGGCGTTGTGGCGGGAGAGAAGGAGAACCGGACTATTGAGGTCATGGTCACTTCGGTGACGCCGGTGCAGCTCATCGGCGGGAAAGCGGCGGGGCTGCTGGCAGCTTCACTGACGCAGCTGGCGATCTATGCCATGGCTGCCGTGGTCGGGCTGATTGTTGCTGTCCAGTACGTGCCAGAGATCCAGCAGTTGGAGGTGCCCTGGCTTTACCTGGCCATCATGGGTCTCTTCTTCCTGCCTACCTATGCTCTGATCTCGGCAGTGATGATCGCCATCGGTTCGGCGGTGACCGAGCTACAACAGGGCCAGCAGCTCGCCGGCCTTCTCAACCTGGTCTTCATGCTGCCTCTGCTCTTGCTCCCGCTTCTCTTTCAGGACCCGGGTGGCCCGCTGATGGTCTTTTTCACCATCTTTCCGACGACGTCATTTATGACCATCGCACTGCGCTGGGGGCTGGGTACAGTACCCCTGTGGCAGGTCGGCATTGGCTGGGTGTTGCTGCTAGGGACCACCACCTTTTTCGTCTGGGCAGCGGCGCGTGTATTCCGGGTAGGTATGTTGCGCTATGGGCAGCCCCTGAACCTCAGGTCCGTTTGGGCGGCTGTTCGGGGTAGTGGCTAACAGTCACAGCTGCAGCAATCTGGTCCATCCCGGTTTCATCTCTAGGGGGAAAGCTCGATGCGAAATATCTGGTTAGTCATAAAGCACGACATCAACGTAACGTTGAGGCAGCGCTCGTTTTGGATCTTTACCTTTATTGTCCCATTCATCCTGCTCGGCCTCAACATCTACAACGTCGTCGAAAGCGGTGGTCTGGGTAGCGGTGAATCTGCTGAAGGCGAGGAGGGGGCGCTCCCCGGCGGGGTGGATCTGCCTGCCATAGGCTTGGTGGACGAGGCAAACCTGATTGAGGTTATGCCGCCTGGCTTTCCCGACGACATCTTTGTTCGCTTCCCGGATGAGGCATCTGCCCGCGCTTCCCTGGAGGATGGGCAGATTGAGCAGTATGTCCGCCTCCCTGCAGATTATGTGAGTGCTCGCCAGATTGAGGTCTATGATCGCAATTTCCAGATCCTGAGCACGGGCGAGGGCATGGGCGTTGCCTCTCTGGGGGGCGACAGCGGATGGGTATTGCCCCACATCATCAACTATAATCTCGTTGGTGACGAACAGCTACTCACTGCATTGCGGAACCCGGTGCCGGGCGCATTGGCTGAATATCATGCCCTGCGGCCGTCGACAGGTAGCGAGACTGCGGACGAGGCTACGGCCACGATAATCGGCACTGCGCTGCCCTATATCTACTACTTCCTGTTGGTCATGGGGGGTAGTTACCTGATGCGCAGCGTCGTAGCCGAAAAAGAGAATCGCACTGCGGAGGTGTTGCTGGTCAGTCTGGATCCTCGTCAGCTGATGATCGGCAAAATGCTGGCCATGAGCGCGGTTATGTGGCTGCAGGTGATCGTGTGGGTGGGCGGCGGTATCGTCCTGTTGAACAGAGGAGCCGAGCTGCTCAACATGGCTCAGCTTTCCTTATCGCTCAGTTTCTGGGTATGGGCAATCGTCTTCCTGGTCTTTGGCTATCTGTTGTTCGCCTCGGTGATGGCTGCGGCGGGGGCCATCGCCCCGAACGCGCGCGAGGCAGGACAGGTGATCTGGCTTCTGATCGTGCCACTGATGCCCACGCTGATGTTTGGTTCAGAATTCGTAAGTGATCCAAATGGGACACTGGCTGTCGTGCTGAGCCTGATCCCGTTCAGCGCTCCCAGTGCGATGGTGACGCGATTAGCTGTGGCTCAGGTGCCATTGTGGCAGATCCTGGCCAGCCTGGCGGGTGTGATTGTGGTTGCGTACCTGTTCATTGTGCTGGCTGGGCGTTTGTTCCGTGCTGGCAACCTGCTGTCGATGGAGTCGTTCAACTGGCGCCGCCTGGCTACGGGCTGGCGCAGGACCGGTTAGCCCGGTTCTTGTGGCACCGGGGTGTCTTTTGGCCTGGATCACAAGATCCGGGCCAATTGCTTTGGGGTACCCACCTGCGCGCATCATGGTGCGGTGGCTTTGGGATTTGCAGACGCCGTAGCTTGGCAGCGTTGATTCCTGTGGTATAATTGGCGCCAGCCATGTTCTCGAGACACAGGCCAATGCTCTGACCTCCATCCTGGCTCTTGAGACCATGGACATCGCACATAACTTGGCACTGGAGAAAAGATGGGAATGGACCCGATTATCGCGCTCGACGGCCTGACTCGCCGCTTTGGGGACTTGGTGGCTGTCGATGACTTGACTCTGGAGATCTTTCCCGGCGAAGTCTTTGGCTTCCTGGGGCACAATGGTGCAGGCAAGACTACTACGGTCCGCTTGCTCAACGGTCTTCTGGCTGCTGATGGTGGATCGGTACGTGTGCTGGGTCTGGAGCCTCTGCAAGATGGCCCTGCACTGCGCCGTCGCACCGGGGTGCTAACCGAGACCCCCTCCCTGGACGAGCGGCTTAGCGGGCGCGAGAACCTGGAGATCTATGCTGAGCTATATGGCGTGCCCATCTCGGAGGTGACCGGTCGCACCGAGAACCTGTTGGAGGGCTTTGAGTTGGCTCATCGGGCGGATGAGAAGGCAGGCGCCTATAGCAAGGGGATGAAGCAGCGCCTTGCCCTGGCTCGCGCTCTGTTGCACGAGCCGGACATCCTCTTTCTCGACGAACCCACATCGGGGCTCGATCCGGTGGGTGCGCGACGAGTTCACGAGCTAATCACACGGCTGAGCCAGGAGCAGCATCGAACTGTGCTTCTCTGCACGCACAACTTGGCGGAGGCCCAGCAACTGTGCGGGCGCGTGGCGGTGCTCGAGCACGGGCGTCTGGTAGCTTTGGGAACGCCAGCCGAGTTAGCGCTCAAGTTGGGACGCAGTCAGCGTTTGGAGATTGAGGTGGTGCCTGAGCATGTGCCCGCCGCCCTCGAGTTACTGAAGACACAGTTCGGCATAACCGATGCCACGCAGAAAGAGGGCACCATCACGGTTATCGGTACCGATCGCGAAGCGATACCCGACCTGGTGGCTGCGCTGGTAGGGGCAGGGGTCCGCATCTATGGGCTAACGCCGCAGCAGCCATCCCTGGAGGATGTGTATTTTGCCCTCTTGCACGAAGAGGAGGTGGGATGGTGAACTGGCGCGCGGTCAAAGCCATAATCCGCAAGGATCTGAAAGTCGTCTTGCAGAACAAGGGGGTATCTGTACCGATGATGGTGGTACCCCTGATCATCCTGGTAGCCCTGCCAGCCCTGGCTGCTTTTGCCCCGAACCTCCAGAGTGTGCCGGGTACGCCCTTTGCCGGCCTGGACAATTTCATCGAGGGCATGCCGGGTGGGTTGCGGGCAGAACTGGCGGGGCTCAACGAAGCCCAGACTATGATCGTACTGATCTTGGTCTACATACTGGCGCCTATGTTCTTGATCTTGCCACTCATGGTTGCCAGTGTGATTGCCGCCGACAGTTTTGCCGGCGAAAAGGAGCGCAAGACGCTGGAGGCACTGCTCTACACGCCCACGACTGATCAAGAGCTGTTCCTGGCCAAGTTGCTCTCGGCCTGGTTGCCAGCGTTGGGTGTTGCCTGGTGCGGCTTTGTCCTCTACTCCGTAGTGGCAAACGTCGCTGCCTGGTCGACCATGGGCGGGGTCTTTTTCCCCAACCTGATGTGGGTCGTTCTCGCCGTTTGGGTTGCTCCGGCTGTGGCTGGCCTGGGACTGGGAGTGACTGTCTTGGTTTCGGTGCGCGCACAGGGATTCCAGGAAGCATACCAGCTTGGCGCGGTCGTAGTCCTGCCCATCCTGCTTCTGCTCATTGGCCAGGCAACTGGCGTCATGTACTTTAGCACCTGGTTGGTGGCTCTCCTGGGGCTTGTGTTCTGGGTGCTGGATCTCTTGATCCTGTGGTACGGTGGACGGACCTTTCGGCGGCAGCGGCTGGCGACGCAGATCTAGGGTAGTGATCTGGGTAGAGGCTTCTTGTTGCTGCCTCTTTTTGACGGGGCGGGTTCTGAAGCCCGATTGACGCGCCCCCGTGGCGGCACATTCGCACTGGCATGCACATGAGGTACTGTTCTTCCTTTGTAGTGTGAGGTAGTGGGTTCGCGAATCTTGGGATTTTGGAGGCACGATGGCAATGCGAGCTGATCTGCTCCTGTATAACGGGCGCATCTACACAATGGACACCGCCCAACCGCGGGCCCAGGCCCTGGCGATCAAGGGCAACAGGATTCTGGCGGTGGGCGACGATAAAGAGCTGCGCCCTCTCCTCAGCCCGGGCGCTCAGGCCGTTGATCTGGCGGGCAGGACGGCTATTCCCGGCCTGATTGACGCTCACGTCCATTTTGGCTGGTACAGCTGGGCCCTTCACCAGGGCCAAGTCGATCTGGATAATGTACCCACCAAAGCTGAGGCAGTCGCCAGGGTTGCGCGCCAGGCGCAAAAGGTGCCCGCGGGTCAGTGGGTTCAGGGTGCTGGATGGAACAAGAATATCTGGCCCGATCGAGCCTTCCCTACCGCTGCTGACCTGGATACCGTGGTTCGCGATCACCCTGTGGCGCTGGAGGACAAGAGTCATCACGCTACCTGGGTGAATAGCCGCGCGCTCGAGTTGGCGGGCATCACTGCTGCCACCAAAGATCCACCCGGCGGCGAGATTGTCCGGGATGAACGGGGTGAGCCCACGGGCATACTCTTGGAGACGGCGGCCCAGTTGGTCGACAGTGTCATCCCTGAGGCCGATGTGGACACGATGGTTGAGGCCCTTCGGACTGGCATCTCTGAGGCCCATCGCCTGGGCTTGACAGGTGTGCACGATCCAGGTCACGCTACGGTCCTGGCTGCCCTTCAGGTGCTGCGGGATCAGAGAGAGCTGCGACTTCGCGCGCTAATGCACATCCCTGTCCATGCCCTGGACTCGGCCCTGCAACTGGGACTGCGATCTGGGCTTGGCGACGAGTATCTGCGTATAGGTGGAGTCAAGTTATTCGCTGATGGGGCACTGGGCCCGCAGAGCGCCCATATGCTTACCCCCTATGAAGGTGAGACGGAGGGCCTTGGCATCCCTACCTTGACGCCGGAGGAGTTGCGCGACATTGTCGTCCGCGCCCGGGCAGGTGGGCTATCGATCACTGCGCACGCCATCGGCGATGCGGCCAATCGCAGTGTGCTCGATGCGGTGCAGCATGCCCTGACCGTGCAGACCGCTCAGACCTACCTCCCCAGCCTTCCCGACCGGCTGGAGCATGCTCAGCTTCTCCATGCTGATGATGTCTCTCGTCTGGCAAAGCTAGGAGTGGCCGCCTCGATGCAACCGATCCATGCCACTTCTGATATGGAGATGGCCGAACGCTACTGGGGTCGTCGCTGTGACCTGGCCTATGCCTGGCGCAGCGTGCTGGACAGCGGCGCCCAATTGGCATTCGGGTCCGACTGCCCGGTGGAGACGCTGGACCCGCTGCCAGGTATCCATGCTGCGGTGACGAGAAGGCGCGCTGATGGCAGCCCGGGGCCCGATGGCTGGATTTCGCATCAGAGACTCTCGGTGAGCGAGGCGGTGCATGCCTACACCACGGGGGCAGCCCAGGCCTCCGGCGAGGCCCACCTCAAGGGATCGCTCAGTGCCGGCAAGCTCGCTGACGTGGTTATCCTCTCACGCGATATCTTTGCCATCGAGCCGATGGAGATCCTTGATACCTCCGTCGAGATGACCATCTTTGATGGACAGATCGTCTTTCCAAGCATCTAAGTGGGGAAGGTGTCCGCTTGGGTGCGTCTCCCCCAAAATGAAGCCCGGTGTCACGCTTCAGGGGAAGTAAAGCGGGACACCGGGCCGGTCCCGGGGTATAGTCGCTGGCGGAACCTAGTTGGCGCCGAGGCTGACGCCTTTTAATATGGACTGAACCTAAGCAGTCCTAATAACTCCAATCTTGTCCAGCAGTCCAGGTTTGGAGACAAGGGCGCGCCGAGCTGCCGTAACCGCTTCCTCGTACCACTTGTCGGCGGCAGCCAGATGCTGTTCCAGCGGCCTTTCTCCGCTAATGAGCTCGGCGAGCACAATCTCACCCTCAGCCCACTTGACCTCGTCATAGCCCTGGAATGCCATCGCCTGTGCGATATCGAGGTCCCATGGGCCATTCGTGACCAATTTGTGTAGATGCTGGATGATTGTGCTCGCGTCTCTCCTTTCCTGTCGGTGAGCAACCGTTGTGGCCATGCCAATCCCTCATGATCCATGGCGACTTTTAATGCGAGCGTCTACGATCCATTATACCATATCAAGTCAAGCGAAACGTGACAGAAGTGTGTCAGAAGTGTTTAAATTTGGTATGGGTTTCGCACTGCGCTCGGATTCGCTTGCGGTAGCGTGAGGTAACGTTGACAATGGAGCCCGTTCTGCCTATAATAGAATTGGGATTGCCTGCACCCTGGTTGCCCACTAGCTGGCAGGGAACGGGATGGCCCTTCTGGCAGCAGTGTGGCGTGAGGCATCAGAGCCTTCGGGGAGTGAGAGTTGAATCGACCCAACAGCCGGATTCTCATCGTTGACGATGACTCAGATTTCTGTCACTTGATCGTCGAAGCACTGTCCGACGAAGAGTACTCGGTCCGCGTTTGTGCGGGAGGCGAGCAGGCATTGGGCCTACTGGCTCGGGAATGCTTTGACCTGGTCTTGGCTGATATCAAGATGCCTCACGTTTCGGGCGTTGATCTGTTGCAGCATATACAGGGGACGATCTGCAACACCAAGGTCATCCTGATGACCGCCTATGCCTCGGTCGACACAGCCATCCAGGCTGTGCGCCACGATGCCTTCGATTACATAGTCAAGCCGTTCTCGCTGAAGGAGCTCCGCCAGCGCGTGCAGGAAGCGCTTCTGGACGGGGATCAGGCGAATAATCCCTATCAGTATCTCGACCTGCGTATCGACCTTGACGCCCGCCGCGTCTGGGTAGGAGAGTGGGAGGTAGAATTGACCCGCCAGGAGTTCGATGTCCTGGCCTTGCTCTTCAGGTGGAGGGGGTGCACCGTCTCCTGGCAGGAGTTGCTGCGGCGGGTCTGGGATCAGGAAGATCCTCAGAAGGAAGACGTCGGGGTCCTGAGATCGTGCATTCGCCGGCTCCGTGAGAAACTCGGTGACAATGCCCGCGATCCCAAGTACATCTACAATCGATGGGGCGAAGGGTACCAGCTGGGACGTTGACCAGCACTCTCCACCCATCGCTGGCTAATATCAGATCGCGTCGATTGAACTGAAAATCCTTCGTCCCAATCAATCACCCTTTAGATCTTCTCAAATCGAACCAGAGCCGCAGAGCCCCCTTGGGTGGCCCTTGGAGAAATCCGCTGCCTTTCGTCCACTCGTGCCTCTTGTGGTATACTTGGAACGTCTGCTATTTGAGTTGATTCCTTCATAGAGAGGAGATGGGCCATGCCGGAGTTCTATCCTCCATACATCTTTGGCATGCACGACCGGGGCGGCGAGCACCTGATCTTGGGCAAGAACAGGCCGGGTTGGGTGTTGGTCACTGAGGCGATCGGGGCCGATCCCAACAATCACGCAGGGAGCAACTACACTGACCTCGCCAATCAGGGATTGGGCGTGATTGTCAGGCTCAATCATGGGTACGGGACAGCAGGTACAATCCCGCACTCGAGCCAGTATGACAACTTTGCCCGTCGCTGCGGGAATTTCGTGCAAGCCAGCCCCGGCTGCCATGTGTGGATCATCGGCAACGAGATGAACCTAGCCAATGAACGGCCTGGGGGACCGGGCGGGCAGGCCATCACCCCTCAACTCTATGCCAATTGCTTTGCCAAGTGCCGGGACGAGATTCGCCAGCGGGCTAGTCATCAGGAGGATCAGATCGTGCCCGGCGCGGTGGGGCCCTGGAATACCCAGACCACCTATCCTGGCAATCCGTCCGGGGATTGGGTTCGCTACTTCGGCGACATGCTGGAGCTGCTGGGATCCGGTGTAGACGGCATATCAATCCATACCTACAGTCACGGGCAGGAGGCCCACCTGGTGTTCGACAACGCCAAGATGAATCCTCCGTTCGATGACTTTCACTGGCACTTTCGAGCCTACCAGGATTTTATGAAGGCCATCCCCTCCGGATTGCGCGACCGGCCGGTGTATATCACCGAGACGGACCAGTACGGTGCCTGGCGAGATGAGAACAGTGGTTGGGTACGCAACGCATTCAGGGAGATCGATGACTGGAACCAGGTTTCGGCCAACCAGCCGATCCAGGCTTTGGTTCTGTTTCGATGGATCATCGGCAATCCCCAAGATCCACAGCAGGTGGGCTGGGCGATAGAGAAAAAACCCGGTGTGCAGGACGACTTTCGAGATGCGATGGATAACGAGTACCGGGTTATCCGGCCGCACATCCAGCCCGATTATCGCGTCGCCTGGCTTGAGGTCAATGCACCCATGCAGATCGCGCCGGGAACTGCAGTTCACTTTGGCACCCGGGTGCGCAATGACGGCCGTACGACTTGGGCCAATGCTGGAGCCCGGGAAGTGCAGTTGGGCTATCGGTGGATGGACGCGGGGGGAAACATCTTGCAGGGGCAGGAGCGCACCAAGCTACCCTATGCGGTCTCGGCTGGCGAAACGGTCACGCTGCCGGCGGCCGCCGTGCGAGCGCCTGACACCCCGGGCTACTATACCCTGGAATTGGACATGGTCGAGGGTACCTCTGGCTGGTTCGAAAATCAGGGATCGCTAGCCTGGCAAGCGGAAGGGGTCCAGGTAGGCCCGCTCTACCGTGTGGCATGGCTATCGGTAGACGCGCCCACACAAGGGACAGCGGGCGAGAAGACCAACTTCCCGGTCCGTCTGCGCAATGTCGGGGCTTTTACCTGGCCTCCGGGCGGCTCTCACCCGGTACATCTTACCTACAAGTGGCTCGATGCTGACGGCAACGTGGTGGTCGCCGATGGGTTGAGGACTGTTCTGCGGAGGGAGGTCCCTCCCCAGGACGAGATTGCACTCGAGGCCCAGCTTCAGTTCCCGGCAGCGCCCGGCCGGTATATCCTCAGGTTGGATATGGTGCACGAGTTCATAGTCTGGTTCCATTGGAAGGGCTCGCCGGTGCACGATCTAGATTTGGAGGTCGAGGCGGCGACGCCCGCCTATGCGGCAGAGTGGCTCGGCTACGACGCGCCTCTCAGATTGGCTGTAGGGGAGCCGGGATTCGCTTACCTGGAAGTGCGCAACGCGGGGGCAAAGCCCTGGCCCAAGTCCGGTGATGATGCAGTGAGCTTGGGCTACCGCTGGCTGGATAGCTCGGGCACGGAGGTACCTGTAGTTGCGAACGAGACCTCGCCGCTTCCCAGGGATGTCGAGCCAGGCGACACCGTTGCGCTGCACAACATCGAGTTCGTGGCTCCTGATGCGCCTGCTTACCACCTGTTGGTTTGGGATCTGGTGCAGGGAGGGAATTGGCTCTCAGAGAAGGGGGTTGCGGTCCGAGAGCAGCCTATGCAGATAGTTGCCGCCGAGTATGGTGTGGAGTGGGAGGCATTGGAGCCCTGGCCTGTCCAGGTGGAACCTGGCGAGGAGATCCGTGCCAGTCTTCGTCTCCGGAACACCGGGACCAGGATATGGTCCGCCGCTAGCGCTCACCCCGTGCATCTGGCATATAATTGGTTCACCGAAGAAGGGATCCTATCCGAGCCTTGGGACACCTTTCGCACGCCCTTGCCCCACGATGTGTTGCCTGGCAATACGGTGCTTCTCCCGGTCGTGCACTTGAAGACGCCAGACGTATTGGGCAGCTACACCTTGCGCTGCGACCTGCTGGAGGAGGGGCTGCACTGGTTCTTCCGCAAGGGAGGCACGCCGCTGGAAGTATCGATAGATGTCTCAGATGCCGTGCTCTTTGTACCCTGGTCCGCTCAGGCCAGCCACAACTCGGCCGGTGTTACCAAGGCTCTTGACGGAGACCCGCAAAGTTTCTGGGACAGCCAGGCTGCACAGACCCCAGGCATGTGGTTCCAAGTCGATCTGGGGCAGATACTGACACTGGATCGGGTCCGCGTCGCCAGCCCGGGCCGGGGCTTTCCGGTGGGGTACCGGCTGTGGCTGTCGGAAGATGGTCAGGACTGGAGTCTGGTAGCCGAACAGGCTCAGAACTGGGTGAATGTGGATGCGGTCTTTGCGCCCTGCCAGGCACGCTATTTGCGGCTAGAGCAGACAGGGCAGCCCGACTGGCACCCAACCTGGCTGATCAGTGAGATCGCCGTGAGTGCTACGAAAGCGTGGGCTGGCGCAAAAGCCAGCCACTTTGGCCATGATGCGCCCCGGGCCCACGATGCTCAACTGGACACCGCTTGGAATACCCGGAACGCCAGGCAGAGGCCGGGTATGTGGTTTGAGCTTGATATGGGCAGACCGCACAAGGTGGAGCGTGTGGTGCTGGAGCATCCTGCCAGCCAGCAGCCCCGGGGCTATGTCGTGGCGCTCTCGGTTGATGGACAGACCTGGCAGGAGATTGGCCGCAATGATGACAACTGGGCCCGGGTGGATGCCAGCTTCTCCGCGATTGCGGCTCGTTACGTCCGCATAAGCACGACCAATTCCTCGCCCTACCACGCCTGGGGGATCCGGGAAGTGAGCATCTGGCGGGCGTCGCCGGTCTGGTTGGTGGGACGGGTAGATTGAGCGTATCGTGGTAGGATAGGTTCCGGGAATCCCAGCTTGCGATTGCCGCCTCTACGGCATTCTCGCGCGCCAATGGGTGTGGGAAGAGCAGCGCTCAGGCAAGCCAGTCCAGCAGGTTTTCCATTTGCTCTACTGTGCGGCAGTCAGCCTCGGGGAAGAGGCGGTGGCGGTCAAAAAGGACAGGGGTTAGACCAGCACGCTGGGCACCTAGCACGTCGGCCCAGTAATTGTCGCCTACATAGATCGACCTGTCGGCACGAGCGTCGATCCTCTCCAGCGCGGCAGCAAAGATGCCAGGGTCCGGCTTCTGGATCCCTACTTCGCCAGAGGCCAGTACCAGGTCAAAGTAGGGCCGCAGGTGCAACTGGTCCAGGAGTTCGTAGAACCGCTCCACATTATGGCGGTTGGTGATCAGTCCCAGCCGGTATCCTCTGGCTCTGAGCTCGGTCAAGATCTGGCAGCCAGTCTGGGGACAGTCGTAGCTCAGTTCAATGTCCTGAAGTTTGCTGGTCAGCTCTGCTGCCAGGCGGTCCAGGTCACCCTCGATCTTTACCGCCTCGAGGATATGCCGGTTAAAGTGCAGCCAGAATTCCTCATTGGATAGGCCGGTAATTTCGTCGCGGATGACCGGGTCGATAAAGTACTGGTGGCGCACCCGTCTCCCGTGACGCTCTGCTTCCTCACTTAGGGGCTGCCCAATCTCAGTGCAGAAGGCACTGATCAGATCAGAGCTATCGGGTTTGTGAAAGACCAGAGTGCCGTCAAAATCGAATAGGACGGTGTCGATGGCGTTGTTTGCACTCATATCTTGGCAATCCCGGTCCCGGAGTTGGCTGCGCCTAACGTGGGCAGGCAATGGACCCGGCTATTCTAGCATCTGCAAGCAGCTGTGTCAAAGGCAACGGTCCAACGAACCGCTGGACCAAGCCCGCGGGCTGGCAAAAACCCACCGCAAAGCCTTCTGACCTGCAGCAATCCATTGAGGCCGTGCGAGATCCTGACCGAGTGTGATGTTGCGAATCGCGAGACACGCCGCCAGATAACGCGCCCCGCGATTCACGTCTCGACCGAGGGGCCCTGAGTAGTATGTGAGAACGTCTCTCAGTCCTTGTTCTCCGTACTGGGCAAAGATACAGCCGAGGTCCACCGTGGGGTCACCGATGGCGGCATCACCCCAATCGATGATCCCGCTCACACACCCCGTGTGTTGATCGATCAGTACGTGCTCTGCCCACAGATCATTATGGACGAGTCGTGGAACATCGTTGGAGTGTCTTGGAGCTTCACTCTTGAGGTAGCTGCTCAAGTCGGATCTACTTACGCCCAGGTCGACGATGCGTTCAAGTCCTGCAAGGGCTTGGTCGCGCCAACGCGTCAAGCTGTTCCTCTCTCTGGGGACACCCGCCGCCTCGGCTCGGCCAACCGGATAAGCATGCAGCTCAGCCAAGAATACACCTAGCTGGCGCGCAACGGTTGGCCAATCGACTGCCTCGACGATATCGGCTGGGATACCTGGAAGCTTCTTGTACCCCGCAAATGGCCAGTTCGAACCCTCCAGGTTTTCAGAAAACCACTCGTGGCAGGGAATGGGCAGTGATACCCATGTGCTTAGATCGGGGAGGAGACGATATTCCTTCTTCAGCCGGGACGCGCTTTCCTCCCGTTTAGGGAAGCGGAAAAGCCACTCCCCATCAACCTCGAAAACCTGAAAATCCCACCCTTCATCCAGATGACTCACCGGCATTCCACGGAATTGGGCAAAGCTGGCGGAGATGATGGCCTGAGCGCGCTCAGGGGTTAGTCTTCTGATCTCACCGATGATTATCCCCTCCGTTCCTCCATAGGATTGTCGCTCGACTGCTGCCTGGTTCGTTGGACTGTGCAGTCGCTGCAGTCAATCATGTGGTTCTGTGGACCGATTATAGACCGGGCCCTGCTATCTGTCAATAGCCTCAGAAGTCCCATTACCTTTTTGGCAAGTGCACCCATCTACATGTTGTCCAATCGGGTTCTGCTACCGCGTTTGATCGGGCGTATGCACCGTCGCCCGAAACCACCGCCTTGCCGAAACGTCTAGTCTCTGGTACACTAGGGACACGATTGGGTCTGGCGCGTCGCCGGACCTGCCGGCTGAGGAGAATCAATGACCGCCCAGGCACTCTATCTCAAGTATCGCCCGCAGACATTCGAGGACGTGGTGGGCCAGGAGCCCATTACGCGCACGCTTCAGAATGCGCTGCGCCATGCCAAGTTCCGGCAGGCCTATCTATTCACCGGGCCGCGCGGCACGGGCAAGACGACCACTGCTCGACTGCTCGCCAAGGCGGTCAATTGCCAGGCAGTTCCCAGTGAGCGGCCCTGTGACGAGTGCCCGATCTGCGTCGCCATCAAAGAGGGGCGCTTGTTGGATTTGATCGAGATCGATGCAGCCAGCAACCGGGGTATCGACGAAATCCGTGATATTCGCGAGAAGGTTGGTTTCAGACCCAGCGAGGGGCAGTATAAAGTCTATGTATTGGACGAAGCGCATATGCTCACTGAGCCGGCCTTCAATGCATTGCTCAAGACGCTGGAAGAGCCGCCGCCCCATGTGATCTTTGCCCTCGTCACCACAGATCCACACAAGATTCCGGCGACGATCACCTCGCGCTGCCAGCGCTTTGATTTCGGGCGGATCCCTGTGAAGGCGATCGTAGATCGGCTCAGGTACATTGCCGGGCAGGAAGGGATCACTGTGGAACAGGAGGCGCTGGAGTTCATCGCCCATCACAGCACCGGTGCCATGCGCGATGCCATTAGCCTCCTGGACCAGTTGGCCAGCTATGGAGCCGAGATCACGCTCGACCAGACCAAGCTGGTGATGGGTACCGTTGCCAGCGAGGCAGCCGCGAAATTGGCGGCTAAATTGGTCGATGGTGATCTTGCGGGCGGACTGGATCTGATCAATCGCGCAGTTGGCGATGGGGCGGACCCCCGCCAGTTTGGCAGAGAGGTGGTCGAGTATCTGCGCGGTGTACTGCTGCTTCGCGAGGGGGCAGGTTCGCGCTTGTTGAGTGCGACACAGGAGCAGGCTGACGAGATGGATGCTCTCACGCAACGGGTATCATCTGAGCGGCTGCTTCGTGCGCTCCGTCTCTTCAACGAAGCCGTCACCGATCTCAGGCACGGGCTTCAGACTATCCCTCAACTACCGCTGGAGATGGCGCTCATGGACAGCGTGCTGGACCCTGACGCGCCCCGACTATCTGCCGGGACCGTGCGCAATGGGCCGGTGCTTTACCAGACCTCGCAGCCCTCTGAGGAGCATCATGCACAGCAGGAGGCTAGCCAGCAGCCCAAGGCCAAAGCCACTCTGGCATCGAAGCAGGAGGTCACCAGCCCGGCTACCGTAGCAGTTCCGGTCGAGCCGCCGCAAGCCCAGGAGGAGCAGGCGGCAGCTCTCGATGCCCCCGCGGAGGAACCGCCTGCCGGAGCCTTCACCCTGGCCCAGGTGGAGCAGGCTTGGGCTATGGTGCTTAACGCGGTGCGCCAGCGCAATCCGGCTACGCAGGGTGCCTTGCGCTCGGACTGCAAGCCGGTAGAGGTACGGAACGACGAAGTGGTTATTACCTTTCCCTTTCCGTTCCTGAGGGAGAAGCTGGTTGACCCCGGCCGAAAGGGCGAGATCCAGGATGCCTTGAGCGAAGTGCTGAATGCCAAGTGCCGGGTCAAGCTGGTACTGGCCTCAGAGTATGTACCGGTCACGGCGCCCAATCCTGTTGCCGTGCGCCCAGCAGCGTCCCAGGAGGCAGAGTCCAACTCGGCAGAGCAGGCGGAAGGCGACGAGTTGGATGTGGAGGAAGTGGCGCAGGAACTCACCCGCTGGGCTAAGGAGCGTGGCGGGCAGGTGACGATTGTTCCACCAGAGAATTCATGACGGCTGGTGGCTGCGTGGCGGGCCTTGGCGCTCGCGCGCATTGGCATTGGCAAAGTTGAGACGAGAACAGAACTTGGAACTCTGATATTCGGGAGGTAGTACATATGGCGAAAGGAAAGGGACGGCGCATTCGCGCCAATAGGCCGGGAGGCCGGCCTGACATGCGGCAGCAGATCATGAAATTGCAGGAGCAGATGCTCCAGACGCAAGAAGCGCTGGGCGAGCAGACCGTGACTGCCACGGCTGGTGGTGGAGTTGTCACAGTCGTCATGAACGGACACCAAAAGGTGGAATCGATCACCATCGACCCCGAAGTGGTGGACCCCGAAGACGTCGAAATGCTCCAGGATCTGGTCATCGCTGCGGTCAACGAAGGCATCGAGCGCTCGCAGGCCCTGGCTGCCGAGCAGATGGGGGGACTCACCGGCGGGCTCGATCTGGGGCTTGGCGGGCTGCTGGGCTGAGAGAATGGCTGCTGTCACTCCCGAGCCGGTTACCCGGCTCATCGAAGCGTTTGCCCAGCTCCCTGGCATCGGGCCCAAGACGGCGTCGCGCCTGACCTTTTACCTGCTCCGCCGTCCGGCCGAGCAGGCCGAGGCACTGGCCGATGCCCTGCACGATCTAAAGCAAAAAACGGTCTTCTGCAGCCGTTGTCATAACATCACGGAGCAGAGTCCGTGTGCTGTCTGCCGCGATGATTCGCGGGACCGGTCCATCATCTGTGTGGTGGAGGAACCTCTGGATGTGTTGGCCATCGATCGCACGGGCGAGTTCAAGGGGCTGTACCATGTCTTGCACGGGTCGATCTCTCCGGTGGATGGCATTGGTCCCGATGAGTTGCGTATTAGTGAGCTGATGGTTCGCTTGCAGGACGAGCCGGTGCAGGAAGTGCTGCTGGCGACCAATCCCAACCTGGAGGGTGAGGCCACCGCCATGTATCTATCGCGGCTTATCCATCCCTTGGGTATCCGCGTCACGCGGCTGGCACGAGGGCTGCCGGTGGGTGGCGACCTGGAATATGCGGACACGGTCACTCTTGGGCGGGCGCTGGAGGGCCGCAGCGAGATGTAGGCAGTGTCCAAAACAACTGGATGCGAATCCCGGCGGGGTGGGCGCGGCAGAGTCTGCCAGGTCAGCCCCGTCGTTTCTGTTGCTCGATTTCCCGGTTCAAGCTTGCCCCCCGCTCGTGCCAGTTCAAGATATTAGACTGCTATCACACATCCAGCAACCAGGACTGTTGTCCGATGTGCCCCTTTGTGCTATACTGTTTGACATATGGAGCGCATTGAGCATTTTGTCCCGGGTATTTCGGACGATGGTGAGGGTTTCCTTGCCAGCCTGCGATGGCCCATTCCGGCGGGTGTGACAACTACCTACGCAACGGCGTATACCGAACCCGGCGAGAGGGTGTTGGTTCCCTTTTGCCAGGGAGCAGAGGTGGTCCGCGAACTCTTGTCTGCGGGACGCCAGGCGGTAGCGCTGAACTTTGACCCGCTCCTGGTCCTGCTGGTGAGGACGGAGCTGACACTGCCGCCCGTTCCGGATCTGGATGGCGCGGTGGCCCGTCTGGGCGACAGCCTCAAGCAGGGTATGCCGCTGCGTCGCTACCTTGCAGATCTATATGCTACGACCTGCCCTGCTTGCTTGCGCCCCGCGATAGCTGACTACTTTGTTTGGGATCGGGAACGGGGCAGTCCCATCGCCAAGTATTTGCGCTGTAAAGGATGTGATTGGCAGGGGCGGGCAGCACTGGAACCGGAGGACTTGCGGCGGCTTGAGCAGTTACCCGCCCCGGAGATGCATTATCATTACGTGCTGGAGCGCGTGTCTCCTCCGGCGCGGGGTGGGACGGCCAAGAATCGTCTCGAGTATCTGCTCGAACTCTATTCGCCCCGCAACCTCTATGCCCTTGCCGAGCTCACCCGCAAGATCGAAGGGCAGTTCCCAGAGGGCCCCCTGCAAGACGCCCTGAAGGTTCTGCTTGCTGACTGTCTGGACCGCTGCTCTTCTCTTGCCCCGCTCCCGGACAGCGTGGCTCGGAGGCGAGGTCTCACGCGTCCAGGCCGCTATCTGGAGCGCAATGTGTGGCTCGCCTTTGAGGACGCAGTCACGCGCCTGGAAGCCTCGGTGCGCGGGAAAGAGACGGGTCTGGCTGACGCTCTGGAAGCAAAGCTGGGAAAGGGCGGGGGTTCGGGGAGCTACGTGGGCCACATGCTGGTCCGTGACTTGCCGCGCACCCTGTCTCCCCGGAGCATGTGCCTGATCCTCACCAGCCCACCCCCGCTGGATTCTGCAGCTTGGTCCCTGTCCTATCTGTGGGGCGCATGGGTGTTGGGTGCTGAGGCTGCTGCTCCGATGCGCCCTCTGCTCTTGCAGCGGACGCCCGATCCGGCCTGGTATGCTCGGGTAATGGCTGGGTCGTTGGCCACGCTGGCCGACTTTTTGCGCGACGACGGGCGGCTGGTGCTGGTACTAACCGACCAGCGTCCAGCCATGGTAGAGGCGCTGGTGTTGGCGGCGGACCAGGCCAGGCTGGGTGTCATGTCCCTGGTACAGTGTGGGCGTGACTACCGGCTGGAGCTGGCCCCCTCGCTGCCGCAGCCAGATGCATTATTGTCGGAAGGCGGCATCGATGCTGAGAAACTGGACGATCAGATCCGGCGCGCTGTCGTGGAGATCGGCACCGATGCAATCAAGGCGCGGGGTGAGCCGCTACCCTGGCCCACGCTCCACGCTGCAATCCATGCGAAACTGGCGAGCGCGGGCATCCTGGGCAAGGTTGCGGAGGACGACGATGGAGGGTCGTCGACTCTGGACCGGATTGCCGAACAGGTGGAGGCTGCGCTGGACGATTCTGCGTTCGTTCGATTAGCAGGCGGCGATTCGCGTGCGGAGCTATGGTGGCTCGCCTTTCCTGAGGGCGCCGAATCCCCCCTGTCTGACCGTGTGGAAATTGCGGCTCACGAGATACTGCGCGACTCCCTTGGCATGACCGAAGATGACTATACCGCCCGCCTCTACGCCGGGTTCCCCGGCACCCTTACACCTGGCGCGGAATTGGTGGGTGCTTGCCTGCGGTCCTACGGCTCCGAGCCGACGCCTGGGTACTGGCAGCTTCGCCCTGAGGATATGCCCGATGTCAGGCAGCCTGAGCGGCGGCAGATCATCGAGCACCTGCAGACCCTGGGTCGACGGCTGGGCTATCGCACGGAGGCCAAGGCGCCGTTTGATGCAGCCTGGCTTGAGGGCGGGCAGGTGCGCGCAGTCTTTGTCGTCCACTGGCAGGCGATGGTCGGGGATGCGCTGGCGCTGAGCGAGCACGCGGTGGGTGCCAGGCCGTACCTGGTGATTCCTGGCGGGCGGGCGGCACTGGTGAGCCACAAGCTGGCGCACAATCCGCTGTGGCAGCGGACTGTCGATGAGTATGGCTGGTGGTTCATCAAGTACCGGCACGTGCGCAAGCTGGTGGAGCAGGGAGAGATCGACGAGTACACTCTGCGCACCATTGTCGGCCTGGACCCCATCGTCGAGCGAGAGGTAGCGCAGATTCCGCTTTTCTGACCTGGGACCGGGGCAGCAATCGGTAGGTTCAGACCAGGCCAGGATAGGCTGGCTGAGATTGGGCGGATGCCATGAGAGATTCACAGTTTTACAGCGGACGCGGCGATGACGGGTACACGGGCTTGCTCGGACCAGAGCGCGTACCAAAATACGATCTGCGCCCCGAGGCCTATGGCACCGTGGATGAGGCACAGGCGGCGATAGGACTGGCAAGGGCCAGCGGCTGCACGTCCCAGACTGCCGAGATTTTGCTGGCCATCCAGCGAGATCTGTACACAATGATGGCCGAATTGGCTGCTGCAGGCGATGATGACAGCGCCTTCGCAGGCAGCGTGACCTCCGAGCACTTGGAACGGTTAGAGGAGTGGATCGCCCAGCTTGAGAAGCGGGTCGAAATGTCCAGGGAATTTGTGGTACCGGGCGACAGCCAGCCTGGCGCAGCCCTCCATCTGGCCAGGACGGTGGTCCGGCGCGCAGAGCGGCATGCCGTGCGCCTGGCCCACGATGGTGTTCTGACGAATCCCACTGTGGTCCGTTACCTGAACCGGCTCTCTTCGCTGCTATATGTCCTGGCAATTGCCGAGGACCGGGAGGTGACGGGACGGGGCGCGACCCTCGCGCGCAGTTGATCGTAGGACTCCCCGATCGTCCTGCATCCCGGGGATGTGCTCAGCCTGGATTGCTCCAGAGTTGTTCCGTAGAAAGGTGAGATATGTCGAAGAAGCTTTTGTTGGGAGCGCACCAGTCGATTAGCGGAGGTGTGGAAAAGTCGCTGGCACGAGGCAAAGAGGTGGGCTGCGATACGATCCAGATCTTTGTCAAGACACCCAACCGCTGGGCTTCCAAGCCCCTTGCAGAAGAGAACGTTGCTGCTTTCCGGGAGGCTGTGACCGAGACCGGCATTTGGCCCGTGTTTGCCCATAGTATCTACCTTGTCAACCTGGCCACGCCTGATGACGTCCTCTGGCAAAAATCGCTGGATGCCCTGGTTGATGACCTGGAGCGCTGCGAGCGGTTGGGGTTGCCGGGGCTTGTGCTCCATCCCGGTTCGCACGTGGACTCTGGGGAGGAGGCGGGCATCGAGCGCGTCAGCGGGGCCCTCGATGAGGCGCACGCCCGGTTGCCAGGCTATGAAGTGCAGGTTTGGCTGGAGACTACCGCCGGACAGGGCAGCTATCTCGGCTACACCTTTGGGCAGCTACAGGCCATGATTGAGGCAGTGAAAGAACCCGAGCGACTGGGTGTCTGCTTTGACACGGCCCATGCCTTTGCCGCTGGCTACGAGCTCCGCACCCAGGATGGCTACGCGGCAACCTGGCGGGAATTCGATGAGATGCTGGGGCTGGACCGGCTCAAAGCCATCCATCTAAATGACTCCAAGAAAGAGTTGGGCAGCCGGGTGGACCGGCACGAGCATATTGGCAAGGGACTGCTGGGGTTGGAACCATTTCGATTTCTGCTCAACGATCCCCGCTTCCGTGGCATTCCCATGACATTGGAGACGGAAAAGAGCAAAGATCTGGCTGAGGACAAGGAGAATCTGGCTGTCCTGCGCTCGCTGGTTGACTAGAAGGGCGGGGGAAGAGCAGGTCCGTTAGTTGCGACGGCGGGGCCGCCGCACCTGACTGCCAGAGCGGGAAGTGCCTGAATGAGTCCCGGCGCCTTCCTGGGCTCTTCTTGCATCTTGCGTGGCGTACCAACGCATGATCTCCGCCGGTGCCCTATTCTGGCGCAGCAAGTTGGTCATGATACCCATCGCTTCACCTATGTGCTTGTAGAATAGCTTGTAGCCTGCGCACAGGTAGTTGAGCCCGGGCTCGCCCTGGGGCGTCTTGAGGAACCGGTTCCGGGGACAGCCACCGTGACAGGCAAAGCGCACCTCGCACTCGCTGCAGAAGCGTGGGAGCGCATCCCGTTTGTCCCTACCAAACTTGATTTGCCTCTCCGATGCTACCAACTCGATCATGTGCGTGTCCTGGATGTTACCTAACAGGTATCCAGGTTCCACAAAGTGATCGCAGGCATATAGGTCGCCGGTGTGCTCCAGGGCAAGCGCCTGCCCGCAGGTCTCAGTGTACACACAGATCCCGGCAGGTGTGCCGGCCCAATTGGCCAGGGATGCGTCGAACAGCTGCACATAGACCCTGCCTACGTCGTGCCGCACCCATTCGTCAAAGATCTCGATCGAAAAGTTGCCATACTGCTTGGGCTTGACCGAGCGATGGGTGACCATTTGGCCCTCTTGGGTGTACAGGGTGCGCTGGCCTGTATCGCCCTCTCCCCATCCTTGGTCAGCTAGCGGCAAGGTCTCTGCCGTTGCCCGCTCGACAATGGGGATGAACTGCAGGAATTGCGCTCCCAGCTCGTCGCGGAAGAAACTGTAGACCTCCAGCGGGCGTCGGATATTGGCGGCGTGTACGGTGCAAAGGATATTCACCTCAACCTGGTGCGCTCGCAGGCGCTCCCAGCCGCGCATCACCTGGTCAAAGCTGCCTCGCCCTCCCCGGTCGACGCGGTAGGTATCGTGGATCTCTCGCGGTCCGTCCACGCTCAACCCGACGAGAAAGTCGTGCTTTCTGAAAAATGCGCACCATTCGTCGTCTAGCTGGGTGCCGTTGGTCTGTATCGTGTAGGAGACGGTCTGGTCCGGTCGCCGGTATTTCTCCACGAACTCGATTGAGCGCCTGTAAAAATCCAAGCCCATGAGCGTCGGCTCGCCGCCCTGGTACGATACAGACACCTCGGGCACGCGGTGCGACTCGAGCAATTGCTTTATATAGGTCTCCAGCATCTCGTCCGACATGCGGAAGTGGCTGCCCGGGTAGAGCAACTCTTTCGAGAGGAAGAAGCAATATGTGCAGTTCAGGTTGCAGGCAGCGCCGGCTGGCTTGGCCAGGATATGGTATGCTGCTGGTGCCTGTTCAGGTATGGCAACCATAGTCGTCCCTTTCATGCTGTCCCATCTGGCAGCCCCTGTTTGACGGTAGCACGCCGATGCGTCCTGGTGAGGCGGCGTGCTGTCGGCGAGATACGGGCTGGTTGCCGGCGGTCAATCGCTGCCATCGCCTTCTGGCGTGCGGAGCTCCTGGACGTAGAGCCGCTCCCCATCGTATAACGCCCCGTCCAGATCCACTTGATTCCCGTCCTGATCGATGACGATGGCCTCGCGGCGCTCCACGCGCCACGCAGCACGGTAGCCGATGGCATGGCGCACACGCAGCCCCAGGAAGAAACGCCTGGGCTCGTCGTCAACGTAGATCACTAGCCGCTGGTTCGCTGTTGTTCTCATCGTTGGATGATCCGCCCTTCGACCTCGGGATGCACTGGCGAATTGTCCTCAATATACTGGGCAACAACCCAGACCTCGCCATCGCCGTATGCCGGGTTGATCCCTTCCAGAAAGGTCTCCTGCCCATCCCCGCCGCTTGCCAGATAGTCAATGGTCACCACGCGATAGAGCTTGGCCGGATCCAGCGGGGCGCCGCCGACCGTTGCCTTTAGGACGCGTTCGCCCTCGGGTCTGGACATGTCGAACTCGAAGGTCATACCGGCGACCAGCATCTTGCCCGGGCCGCTGGACACCGAGTGCTCCAGGATTCGCAGGACCTGCTCGCCTGTCAGTTCCAGGGCCATGAGTTGGTTGTCAAAGGGCAGCACCGCGTAGAGTTGCCCAAAGCTGATCGGACCCTTGGGCAGAGCGGCGCGGATGCCGCCATTATTGTGCATAGCGATATCGGCCTGCTGGCCGTCGATGTCGGCATCCAGCATAGCATCTACCACCAGGTTGCCAAGGGCAAACTCGCCTACGCTCTGTGGCTGCAGAGCCACAGCCGTCTCACCGATCGGCTGCTTGATCGTCTCCGCTGCTTCAGCTAGTGCTGCATCTACCAGTGTCTTGACCTCCTGGTTCACCACCTCTAGATTTCCCGTGATCGGAATCAGTACCTTGCGGCTGGAGTAGTCTACGATCTCGCCCGTGCCCACGTTCATCGTCAATTCCAGACGGCCGACTACCCGCCCCTTGGCTCCAGCTTGGACGATTAGCGTGTCGTTGATATTGCGCGGGCTCTCCAGAAAGGTGTGGCTATGCCCGCCGACAATCACGTCCACGCCATCCACTGCCTTTGCCAGCGCCAGATCGCCATCGTATCCCAGGTGGCTGAGCACCACGACGAGGTCGGCCTGCTCTTGCAGCTCGGGCAGGTAGCGGCGGACCATCTCCTCAGCCTCCAGAAAGGCCAGGCCGGCAACGTTCTCCGGCCTGTTGATCGCGGGGGTATCGGGGTAGGTCAGCCCCAGGATGCCTGCTTTGATCCGGCCAAGTTCGATGATCGCATAGGGTTGCACCATGTCCCACAGCTCGCCCGTCGCTTCGTCGCAGATATTGGCCGCCAAGGCCGGGAAATCCGCCTGTGCGATGCGCGCGCGCAGGGGCTCCTGGCCCCAGTCAAATTCGTGATTGCCCAGCGTCCACGCATCATAGCCGGCGACATTCATGGCAGCCATCACCAGCTCGCCTTGCGTGCTGTTGGAGACATAGCTTCCCTGGAATGCATCACCAGCGTCCATCACCAGTGTAGGGCCGGGATGCTCATCGCGGAGCTGGTCGATCAAACTGACCAGGTTCACCAGGCCGCCTTGCTCCAAGCTCCCCCCGCTGCCCTGGATCTCTTCCGCCTCGACCGCGCCGTGGAAGTCATTGGTGTGTAAAATGACTATCGTTTCGGTCGGGTCATCTACACTGTCAGGGGTGACCTGAACGTCACTGATGACAGACGTGGGTGTCTCAGTGGCGACGCCTGCATAGTCCGGCGTCGCAGTTGCATTACTGGCGATAGGCCCTGGCGTGCCGGTCGGCGCTGTGGCGCAACCTGATAGCAGGCTCATGGTCGCCAGCGTGGCAAGCAGGATTAGCCAGGCACGTTTCGTGTCGATCTGACATTTACGAGTCGCGTTGCTCAACGTACATCGTCTCCTCTGGTGCGAAATACTCAGTGGGCCCCGGCTCAGCCGCGTCTACTCGGCTCGTCAGAGGCGAGGTGGCCTCTAGCCCGCATATCCCCAGCCGCGAAGCTTCTCCTGAACCGCTGCCATCTCATCTTCCGATAGATCGGGCTTCGTGTTGCTGTCCTTGTACACGCTGGCCTGCGTGTGCTTCACTGGCTGGGCACCGGGTGAGGCGGGCT
>Ga0207796_1000096_pt1 | contig 36386 bp, 34 predicted proteins | sample Pon1CUnioCityCA_6_FD_187274 | JGI IMG/M metagenome (GOLD analysis project Ga0207796, IMG submission 187274) | Marine sediment microbial community from Union City, CA, USA - Pond 1C Sediment 1 (SPAdes) | ecosystem: Environmental > Aquatic > Marine > Intertidal zone > Salt pond sediment ... | reverse complement strand
GGCCACGACGCCGATCCGCCAGTCCACCTCGTGTACGTTCACGCCATGGGCTGACAGATACATTTTCGCTACCTCGGTCATCCGTTTCATTTTTCTCGGTGTCACGGATGCCTCCGGCGTCCCAAAGGCTCGACCACGCCGCGTACGAACTTCGAAGAATGTCCAGATCTCGCCGCGGTAGGTTACGATGTCCACCTCGCCGACCGTACAGTGCCAATTCCGTTCTACGACCGTATGGCCGTTTCGGATAAGCTCGCTGGCAGCGAGATCCTCCCCTCGCCGCCCTAGTCTCACCTTTCTACCGCTCATCAGCTACGCTCAAGCAGGGATAGACAATCGGCAGGCGGATAGATAGGGCCAGCCGGCCGGTAGACTTGCTGGACGAGTGACTGTCGCGGGCCATGCCATGACATCGAGGTCATAGCATACCCGCCTACGGGGGGTCAAGTTTCGTTCCCCTCCTCGATCTGAGAAGCGTAGTAGTTGCACGTCTCGCGCAGTACGCATCGCTCACACTCCGGATCGCGCGCGTGACAGATGGCCCGCCCGTGAGCGATGAGGTTGAGGTGGAAGGTGTAGTAGAGCTCCTCTGGGACAATCTCCTCCAGAATATCGTGCGCCTTCTCGCGGCTGGTCCCTTCTGGTATCAAGCCCAGTCGAGAGGTGACGCGATGAACATGAGTGTCGACTGGGAAAGCGGGTTTGCCCAAGGCGAAGCAGAGCACGATAGCCGCGGTCTTGGGTCCGACGCCGGGCAGATCCGTCAACCATCGTCGCGCCTCCTCGGTCGACATGTCTCGCAGAAAGTCGAGTGTGATCTCTCCCTCTTGGTCCGTGATCGTCCGTAGGGCGCCCTGGATGCGAGGTGCTTTGGTGGGTCCCAGGCCCGCCGGTCGAATGGCCTCGATGACCTCTTCCTCCGGTGCGTCGCGGACGTGTTCCCAGCTGGGAGCTACCTCGCCTTCATCAGTCCTCCTGGGAAATCGCTCCTTCAATCGCTCGAAGGCCGTGTCACGGTTTACATCGTTGGTGTTCTGCGAGAGGATCGTGTTGACTAGCGTGGCGACAGTGTCGCGCGGGTGCCACGGGCGATCTCCATATTCTTTCAGCAGTCTGTTGTGGGTGTGCAAGGCATCGTCAGTTCTTGATTCCATAAGCTCCAGTCTATCTCACGTGCGAATGCCCCCTCATCCTCGCTGGATCCCTCGGCTATCAAGAGCTGTCGGACTCATCGCCGACTGGGTAGGCCTCGAGACGTAGCTCGAGCGAGGCGGGGCAGAGTTCTAAGCGTCTCGAACAGCGATCATCAACGTAATGTCGTCGAATTGCGAAGCTTCACCGGTGAAGGTGTCCACGGCGCTCAGCAGGGCATCCTGAACCTCATGCGCTGGACGGCCCGCGTGGGCTTCCACGAGCGCTCTGAGTCGTTCCTGACCGAAGAAAGAGCCCTCCTCATTCTGTGCATCTGTAATGCCGTCCGTATAGAGCGCCAACACGTCGCCTCGCCCGAGCTGAACGGCCCGTTGTTCCCAGGACACGCCGGGCATCGCGCCTACGGCCATTCCGGTCTTGGTCAGGGCTTGCAGTTCTCTCCCGCTCTGCGTCCGCACGACGTAGGGTGGGTTGTGTCCGGCGTTGCAGTACGTCAGCTGTCCGCTCCGGGGGTCCAGGATACCGTAGAAAAGGGTGACGAACATGGTCACGTCGGTATCCATCAGAATGCGTCGGTTGGTGACCTTCATAGCGAAATCGGGCCGGCTGTGGTATTCGAGGGCATACGTGCGCAGAAGGGTCCGGCTCAAGGCCATGTAGAGCGCGGCCCCCATGCCCTTATCTGCCACGTCAGCGATCACGATACCAAACCGCCCATTGGGCAAGGGAATCACGTCATAAAAATCCCCAGCGGTCTGGCGAGCTGGCTTTAGGGTCGCTGCTATCTGCCAGCCGGGAATCTCTGGCAACGTATCTGGGAGGAAGCTGGCCTGGATCTGCCCGGCCAGGGCTAGTTCCTGCTCCATACGGTAGAGCTCGGCCCCGTGCAGGGCGGAACCGATCTGAGATGCCAACGTCTGGATCGCCGGCAGTGAGTTGACCAATTCCTCGCCTCTCCACACAGCGTGCGTCCGTTGCTCAAGTACTAGGCCCCCGATAGGCTCGTCGCTATCCGGTGCTAGGATGGGGGCAAGAACCAGAGCACGCTTCGTCAGCGGCATCTCAGCCCAGGGAAGCTGCTCTTGAGGCAGGAAGCAGCGAGCCTCGTCCACTGACCTCAACCATGTCCAGCCCTGCTTCGGCACCAATGGATGTCCATCTGAATGCTGATAGATCACCTGATCCGGGAACAGTCGAATTTCTATTTGGGAGTCGGGAAACATAACGGGCAAGTGCTCTTCCAGGACGTGTGACAACGTGGATGCGGTGACGGGCGTCTGAATGATGGCGCGTCCTAGTTGCTCCAACTTCTCTAGCTCTCGAGCGTGTTGGCGACTGCGCGTCGCCGTTTCGCTCAACCGATTGGCCAACTGGGTAGCCAGGAGAACCCCGCTGACAAAGAAAAGATACATGCCCACGCCGAGCTGTACGTACAGGATCGTCGCCAGCAGACCGAAAGGATCCATCACCAGCGGCAGGGCCATCACAAGCACCAGGTAGCGGCTGAAGCTGTGGGTTCCCTCCATCCTCCTGAGGACTTGCATCCAATAGACGAAGACAGGCGCCCACGAAAGCCGATTGAGCACAGCCCGCGCCACTGTGGCCCCTATGGCCGGCACAAGGCTGGGAAGCGTCAGCGTGGCGGGAGGGAAGGCGCCGTTCCAAAGCTGATACAGCGTCAACGCGATTAGGCCAGCAGTGACCTGCGCGAAATCTAGGATGAAGCTGCGAGCACGGCTCCATCGCATCGGCATGGAGCGCGCCTGCGGCCCCGAAAGGAGATGGTCGATCACCACGCCTGGTACAGTCACCCACAAGGCGGTGGGCCCGAATGCCAACGCAGCCGACCAAGAGACGATCATGTCGAGCGATTCCTGCCAGTCGGCGTAGGCCCCCGGTCCAATCTTTATCAAGAGCGAAAAGGGCCAGCGACGTAGCAGGACTGTCAGCCCTGTGAAAAGCAGAAGCAGCGGCCACTTGGCGGTGATCAGCGACAGATCTGTGACGATAATCAACCAACCGAGCCCTACCAGGGCGATAGGCGTGCCGTAAAGCAGACCCAAGACATCGGCCAGCCGGTACGGCACATCCTCCTCGTTCACATCCGCCAGCGCGGGAAAGAACAGCTGGGCGACGCGGAACAAAAGGGATTCTGTCGGGGGCGGTGTCTTAGGGTTCAAGGAAAAGGTAGCCTCGGTGCTGAGAGAGGAAATCCTTGGGCGACCGGTCGAAGGGAGCCAGCAATTCCTGTTCTAGCTCGCCGATCGGGTTGCCCGGTTGATCAACGCAGGAGAGGCTAGGCGGACCCTCGGACTCCGTCACCAAAGGTTGATCAACCTTTAACGTGAGTGGAGCGCGATCGAGAGCAGCTTGGGTTGTGCACTCCAAATTCATGCTGCACCTCCCGGGATCTCAGTCATAGGTTACGGGCCTTTCTCGCCTGATAATATCTCTGAGTCTATCGGTCACCCTCCTGTTGGGCAAGCGGAACAGCCCCAAGCGTGTCGACAGTGCTCGAATCGAACGCCAGTGGTCCAGGGCAGGAGATACTAGGGTCCTCGCTCAAAGCTCACCCTGACCGTCGCCCTCTGCTGTAGTGTCAGCCCCAGACTGATCACACGAGGTGCCTCAGTCACTGGCGTCTGCCTCCGCTCATTCACCTCCGCCTCAGCCACGCGCCATCCCTTGGGCACGGTGAAGAATACGCGGCCGAACTGTCGACCAGCCTTCTCCACCGTCACCTTGACGGTCGACCTCGCGTTGCTGATCTCGGCCTGATAGCTGGTGATCTCAACCACGCCCTGACAGATGTGAAACGTGGTCGTCAGCAGGTCAGGTCGATCGGAGACGGGTCTGAGAAGTAACACTGCCGTCTCGTGGGGCTGATGGCGCTGAACTGTGATGGTGTCGTCGGTCACGCCCAGATAGCGGCGCCGCCAATAGTGGAAGACGTGGTAGCGTCCGGAAGGCAGGTTCAAGTCAGCCAGCCGAACCCTCGTCTCCGTCGTGCTATTCCCCCAGTTGACCACGCCCGCAACCCACCAGCGACCCCATCCCCGTTCCACGGGGAGGACAAACAGGGACGGCATCTCCCGCTCGAAGAGATCAAGGGGACGAGCAGGAATGCCGGTCGGTGGCAGCGCCTGCCGAAGGTATTTGAGACGGCCCGGGTCGATCGTCGTCAGATCGTCGGAGTCCACGGTCAGCCCCCCGGATAGCGCCACTAGGGCTACCAGCGTTCGCATCTCGTTCAAGACCAGGTCCATATCGTCCCCCCGCTGGCGAACGAGCACGCAGTCCGGATCGTTGGCCCAGAGTCGTCCATGGAGGGCCGAGCGGGTGACGATGTTGCGCAACGCGTTCTTGGTGGAGACCGAGGAGAGATCATGTCGCCAGATGGGGTGCCAATTCGGGTCAACGTCTGGCCCGATCCGCATGCCGTCCACCAGTCCCACACACGGTCCTAGGGGTGCTCCGCAGCCGAGTAGAAAGGCCTTGTCACCGATGGCATCTCGGATTGTCCTCACCCCGCGCCGCAGCGCTTGCGCGCGAGTGGCGGTGGGATCGTGATGTCGGCCGGCGTGTGCTGCCGCAAAGAGGAAATCGATCTTGAAAAAGGAGACGCCCCATTCCTGGCGCATACGCTTGAACGTCTCCGTCAACCAGTCCAACACCTCCGGGTGGGTGCAATCGAGTGCGTAGCACGCCTTCCCCCAGTGCCTCCATCCCAGTACGGCTTGATCGGCCTCGTCTCTGAGCAGCCAGTCGGGATGATGGGCGACGAGCTGGGAATCAGCCGATGCGCCGAAGGGGGCCGTCCAGATCCCGGCGCGGCGTCCAGTCCGACGGATCTCATCTGTCACTCGCTCCATGCCCGTAGGGAACTTGTCCTCTTCCAAGGAGAACCAGTCGCCAATTGCCGTTTGGTAGCCATCATCGATCAGAATGACGTCGAGAGGGAGGGCGTGCTTCTCGATCGCGGTCACATTGTCCAGGACATCGCGCCCCGTATTCTCGCCATAGAAGGTGTACCAAGAGCACCAACCGGTGGGAGGGTCTGACGGTACCCGGGCCTTCATCTCTTCTCCCATCTCGTCGGCCCAGGCCTCCAGAAGAGACAGCGGATCCTCCCCCGTGCGAACGACCAGAGTCTCGGAGCTTATCGACCCACCCGGTTCGACCGTAATGCCGTCACAATGACAGCGGGCGACCAGGGTGGACCCGTCGCTGGGCATACGGATCTCGGCGAGCTGGTTCTCCGCGGTCACGAAGCCGACTAGCAAAGCAGCCGATCGGTTAGCTGGGCTGTCCGAACGGCCGTGGGCTTTCCCCTTCCGTGTAGAGAGAACGGTCACCCACTCGGACGAGATGTCGTCTCTGTCGCTCGGTTGGCCATGGGGCTGATGCTTGCGCCGATAGTCGGGTGTCCTCGGGGCTGAATAGAGGCCGTTTCCCACGTGACGAGCGAAAGCTGGCGACCAAGACTGCCAACCGTTTTGATACACGGACCACGCTTGACGGCCTCCATTAAGCGCTGGCACCGGTGCATCGAGGACGTCGATCGTGTCCAGTGCGATCGCTTGCTCGCCCCGGTGAGTTATTCTCACCCACATCCGATAGCCTGTGTCTTCCTCTTGCCAGCGCCAGATGAAGCGTATGCCCTCAATCTGGCGTGCATGGTTTGGCTCATCTAGCTTCATCACCTCTGATCGCTCGCCGATGCGGAAGCGAATGACTGCAACGCGGTCCGGCTTGCCCCACGTGGGCGTCCCATCGCCGATAGACTGGCTCATTTTCGCCTCCCTTCTGCTAGACGCACTCATACTAGGGATTATATCACAGGGGGGCTATTGAAAAAAGAGGAGCAATATGCTATACTCACGACGGTCGTGATCGCACTATACGTGCTTGCCCATCGGTGCGTCCTGATTCATCCGCAGGCCCGGCTGCGAACTCGGTGGGGGCACGTTTGGATTCATCCAGAGGGAGCAATAGGGAGGTACCAAAGTGCTCAAAGATGGGACACTGGGGATAGACACGACCCCCAAGATACTCGTGACAGGCAGCGTGGGGCAGATCGGCTCTGAGTTGACTATGGCGCTGAGGAGGCGGTATGGCGGCGCAAGCGTGGTCGCTGCTGGTCACAAGACCGAACCTGGGCCAGAGCTTCGCGATTCGGGCCCATTTGTGTACATCTACATGACCCGACCGGAGACCATAGAGGAGGTGGTGGACGAGTACGAGATCGATACGATCTATCACTTGGCGGCCATTCTCTCCGCCAGCGGCGAGGAGAATCCCCAGCTGGCCTGGCGGGTGAACCTCAACGGCTTGCACACGATCCTTGAGATTGCCCGGGAGCACGAGATCTCCCGGGTTTTTTGGCCCAGCTCTATCGCTGTGTTCGGGCCGAACACGCCCAAACACGACACACCCCAGGAGACGGTCCTGCGGCCGACGACCATGTACGGTGTGACGAAAGTGGCGGGTGAGCTGCTCTGCAACTACTATGTGAAGCGTTACGGGCTGGATGTGCGCGGTGTGCGCTATCCAGGGATCATCAGCAGCGAGACCTTGCCCGGCGGCGGCACGACCGACTACGCTGTAGAGATCTTCTATGAGGCGCTGAGGGAGCATCGATACACCTGTTTTCTGGAGAAGGACACGGTCCTACCCATGATGTACATGCCCGACTGCATCCGCGCGACGCTGATGTTGATGGACGCGCCATTTGATCAGCTCGAGCACCACGCCGACTACAACCTGGCCGGGTTGAGCTTCTCACCAGCGGAGCTGGCGGAGGAGATTAGGGTACACATCCCAGATTTCGAGATCACCTACGAGCCCGACGATCGCCAGGAGATTGCAGATTCGTGGCCTTGCACCATCGATGACAGCGCTGCAGGGGAGGAGTGGGGATGGCAGCCGAAGTACGATCTCTCGGCGATGGTTGAAGACATGCTTGAGAAGCTAAGAAAGCGCCTAGAGATCTGACGCTCTAGGTCCAATGTGACAAGCAAGAGGCTAGAAGAGGAGGATAAGATGGCGTACGAACGGGATCCGATAGGCTATCTCGCTGAGGAGTATGAGCGACTGAAAGAGGAAGGGCTGACCTGGGAACCGCGAGAACTGCAAGGGCCCAGCAGGCCTGTCTCCGTTGTCGGCTGTAGAGAGGTGGTGGTGATGTGCTCAAACAATTACCTCAATCTCTCTACTCATCCGAAGGTTGTCGAGGCCATGGTGGAGGCCACGAAACGATACGGAGCGGGCGCTGGCAGCGACCGCTCGATAGCGGGCGACACAACCCTACATAGGGAATTGGACGAACGCTTGGCGATGTTCAAGGGGGCCCCTGCCTCACTGACCTTTCAGACCGGTTTCATGACCAACCAGGGCGTCCTGGCGCAACTCGCTGGAGAGGGTGACCTGTACGTGTCCGACGCGCTCAACCACGGCTCGATCATTGACGGGATACGCTTGACGAAAGCGGACAAAGCAATCTACAAGCACAAGGACGTGGACGATCTCAACCGTATCATGAAGGAAGCGGAGACCCATCAACCGGCCTACGAACATATCTGGATCGTCACCGACGGTGTCTTTAGCATGGACGGCGACCTGGCACCGCTGCCGGCCATTGCTGAGATTGCCGCGGAGCATGGCGCCGGTGTCTACGTTGACGACGCCCACGGCGAGGGGGTCCTGGGCGAGGGCGGACGTGGTATCGTCAATCATTTCGGCCTTACGCGGGATCAGGTTCATGCCGAGATGGGGACGTTCTCCAAAGCCTTCGGGATCGTGGGCGGGCATCTTAGCGGCAGCGAGGCGCTGATCAAGTTTGCGATGAATAAATCGCGAACTTGGTTGCTCAGTGGAGCTCTGCCGCCCAGCGTCGCTGCGGCGACTATCGCTGCTATCGATGTGATGGAGCAGAATCCGGAACGGGTAGAGCGAGTGTGGGAGAACCGCGGGTACTTCCTCGATAAGATGAAGGAGCTGGGTTTTGACACCGGTCACAGCGAGACGCCCATCGTGCCCATCATGTGCGGCGACAGCAAGACCGCCAAGGAGTTGGCGGACTTCGTCTGGCAGGAGGACATCTACGTGCTGGCCATTGTCTATCCGATGGTTGCTCGTAACAAGGCCAGGATCCGGGTCCAGCTTTGCTCGGAACACACCCAGGATCAGCTGGACAGGGCTATTGAGGCATTTAAGAAGGGTGGAAAGAAGCTGGGATTGATTTAGCTGGCTGGTTCACAACGTGTAGAATGGCAGAACTGTGACGATTAGATGACGCTCAGCTACCCTTGCATAGCATAGGTAGCACTTCAAGCAACGCCCGTGTGGCGGCGAGCTGGCAACAGCCAACGCACGCTTGACAACTCACGTCCGGTCAGTATAATGTATTGGACAACTGAATAGTCATCTTCGGGGCAGGGTGTAATCCCCGACCGGCGGTAAGGTGAGCTGAGGGCTCACTGAGCCCGCGAGCCGCGCAAGCGGTCGATCCGGTGACGATGGCGTTGCTTCTCTCCCGTCATAGGCGAGGCGCAGTCGTCCAACCCGGAGCCGACGGTGAGAGTCCGGATGGAAGGAGATGAACAAAGCCGCATCTTGCGGTGAAACGAATTTGCGCCCCGAAGGCTTGATGGTCTTCGGGGTTTTTCTTTGTCTAGCCATGCCCCGTGGATGTGGATTCATCCGCGGGGTTCTCAATGGGAGTGCGTTGTTATGGATGGCAGACGGCTGTCGCGAATCGGCCTGGCATTGTTGAGCTTAAGTGCGTTCTTGATCCTCTGGCAGGCCATTGTCTGGGTGGGCGGCTATCCGACCTTTGTCCTCCCATCACCGGTCGCTGTGGCGTCTCGATGGGGCCGCTTGTTGGTCAGCGGTACGCTCTGGCTCCATGTGAAGGTGACCTTGACTGAGGTGCTGATTGGGCTGGGACTGGGCACGGTGATTGCGACTTTCTTGGGCTACCTGCTGGCGCACTCTCCACTAGCCGAGCAGGTCCTGGCGCCGTTCATTGTGGCCTCCCAGTCGGTACCCACGGTCGCTATCGCTCCGCTGCTGGTCATTTGGTTCGGGACTGGGATCTTGTCCAAAATACTGGTCTGTGCTCTGATCGTCTTCTTCCCGATCTTGGTCAACACGGTGGTCGGTCTGCGAAGTGTGGGACGAGATCTGTGGGACCTGATGCGCACGTTGGAGGCAGGCCGATGGCAGATGATATGGATGCTGGAGGTCCCGGCGGCCTTGCCCACGCTCCTGGGAGGGCTCAAGGTGGGCGCCACGCTGGCTGTGATCGGGGCGATCGTGGGGGAGTTTGTGGCTGCCGACCGCGGGTTGGGGTACCTGCTCAAGCAGGGACAGCAGGTCTACGATACGCCGCAGGTGTTTGTTGGCATCGGCACGCTGGTGATTCTGGCGCAAGTTCTTTACGGCATCGTGGCCTTCGCGGAGCGTGCGCTGTTGCGATGGCGGGAGGCGGATGCCTGATAAAGCCTCAACCTACGTGCCCAGCATGCCAAAGGCTGACGTGCTATCTGGTCGTGAACCGGGCAATCCAACCGTTATCTTGGTAAGCGAGGAGGAAGTTGATGAGACGTACTAGTCTGGTGATCGTGTTGACACTGGTTGTCCTCACCGGTTGTGGGATTGCTGGGCCGGCGCCTTTATCTGAGAGTCCGACAGTTGGTTCGAGTGAACTCGCTGCAGACACAACGGAGCCTACCCACGTCCGTCTGCCGATGGGGTTCGTCGCCAACGTACAGTTCGCCCCATGGTACGTGGCGGTCGAGCGAGGATACTTCGCGGAAGAAGGTATCGAGCTCGAGTTCGACTACGGTGACTATGACACCAAAGGCGTTCAGCTGGTGGCAGCAGGGTGGACCCCTTTTGCCATTGCCAGCGGCGACCAGGTGCTCAAGGCCCGAGCGCAGGGCATGCCGGTCGTCACCTTCATCAACTGGTGGCGGCGATTTCCGGTCGCGGTGGTGGCGCTGGAGGAGAGCGGCATCCAAGAGCCCAACGACCTGGCAGGTCGAACAGTCGGCATACCAGAGACGTTCGGGGCCGCCAGCTACATCGGTTGGAGGGCGCTGACCTCCGCGACGAACCTGGACGAGGAGCGTGTCGATCTTGAGGTGATTGGTTACGCCGCGCTTGAGAACCTCACCGTGGGACGGGTCGAGGCGGCTGTGGTCTACGCCAACAACGAGCCAGTCCAGCTAACACAGCGAGGCTACGAGGTCAATCTGATCCCTGTGGCTGACTACGCGCCGTTGATATCCAACGGCGTCATCGCCAGCGAGGAGGTTCTTCAGAGCGAGCCTGAGCTAGTACGTGCCTTCGCTCGTGCTTTCCTACGCGGGCTAGACGAGACGATGAACGATCCGGACGCTGCTTTCGAGATCTGCAAGAAGTACGTGGATGGACTTGAGGAGAATGAGGAGATACAGCGGGCGGTCTTGGAGGCCTCCCTTGACTACTGGCGGGGCGAGCCACTGGGTAGATCTGACCTGGAGGCCTGGCAGAACACCGTCCAGGTGATGGAGGGCGCCGAACTTCTGGGGGGCGAAGTCGATCTAGAGAAGGCCTTCACGAACACGTTCTTGCCATAGACCCGTGTTTGTACAAGAGCCCTTGCTAACGGTTGACGCGGTCAATAAGTCCTATCAGCGATCTGATGGGCGTCTGCCAGTGCTGGATCATATCTCCTTCCAAGTGCAGGAGGGGGAGTTTCTTTGCCTGGTTGGCGCTTCGGGTTGTGGTAAGACGACACTACTCAAACTGATCGCGGGGCTGGAACAGCCTACGTCCGGGGGGATCTACCTCGCCGGTGAAGAAGTCGCTCGCCCCAGTCGTCATGTCGGATTCGTCTTCCAGGAGCCCACACTGATGGCCTGGCGTACGGTGAAGGCCAACGTGACCCTTCCACTGGAGCTGAACGGGTTCGGTAAGCGAGAAACTCAAGAGAAAGCACAGACCTTGCTGGAGCTGGTCGGGCTGCAGGGTTTTGAAGATGCTCATCCAGCGCAGCTTTCTGGCGGTATGGCACAACGCGTGGCGTTGGCCCGCGCGCTGGTGCACGACCCCCAACTTCTGTTGTTGGACGAGCCCTTTGGTGCCCTGGACGCGTTGACTCGAGAGCGGATGGGGCAGGAGCTACTCCGGATCTGGCAAGCACGTCGGAAGACGGTGGTCATGGTGACACATTCCGTTGCGGAGGCCGTCTACCTGGCGGATCGGGTCCTGGTGTTGGGGCCACGGCCTGCTTCCATTGTGGCAGAAGTGCCTATTGAGCTGCCACGTCCGCGAACAGAGACGGCACGAGAGTCGTCGACGTGCAGCGTGATGGCTCATCGGGTGCGAGAGGCTCTTGGCTTGGTTGGCAGATAAGCACAGAGCGGGCGCCTCTTTTCGTGCACCTGTCAATGGCCTATCTTCACTCTCTACACATTTTGGACTGTCCACGGTATAATCGCCTAATAGCGCTGGCCTGAAGTAGGTGTGTCAAGCTGGGTCAGAGTCTTCCCGCGCAATCTCGTTGTGCTCTGTAGGAGATGTGATTCACGGTCGAACAAAGGAAACAGGCATGGCAAAGAAGGGGGGGCGTAGAGGTCACAGCTAGGACGGTGGCGGCTGCACGCCGCGAGATTCCGGTGCCGCTTGCCAACCTGATGATGGCCCAGGGTTTGATGAAGATGGTAGCTATCTTGGGGCAAGCACGGGATGAGGCAATCTTTGACGCGGAGGGGCCATTCAGTTATAATGGTCATGATGAGGCTATAGCCGATAAGCGAGGTAGCCTAGTGAACGATGGGAAGACAGTAGATCGGAAGCTGCGCCGATACCTCCGCTTCGCGGTTCAGTGGTTGCCTCTCGGAATGGGCGTCAAGCGCTGGTTCCTGATTCTGGTCAGCGGTGTTGCTGCCTTGAGCCTCGGGTTCAGCTTTCTACTGCGCGAGCTCTATCCCCTTCCCAGCATCTTCTACTACCTGACGCTCCAGTTCATACCGCGCGGGGCGCGGGCAGGCCTCTTTGTCCTGGTCGGTGTCGGCGCTATTGTGACGGGGTTCATCGGCCTCAATCGTTCGCTGCTAAGACCCTTCATGGACACCAGTCCGCAGACGTTGGCAAAGGCTGTGCGAAGATACCGTCGCCGCGAACGTGGCCCGAAGATCGTCGCCATCGGCGGGGGCCATGGCCTCTCCACACTCCTTCGCGGTCTCAAGGAGTATACGTCAAACATCACCGCTATCGTGACCGTAGCCGACGATGGTGGCAGCTCGGGTCGATTGCGCCGCGAACTCGGCGTGTTACCACCGGGTGATTTCCGCAACTGCATCGCCGCTCTCGCTGACGATGAAGCGTTGACAACGCACCTGTTCCAATACCGGTTCGGGAGTGGCAGTGGGCTCAACGGCCACAGCTTCGGCAATCTGTTTATTACGGCGATGGTGGACGTAACGGGGAGCTTCGAACGAGCTATTCTGGAGTCTGGAAGGGTTCTTGCGGTACAGGGACAGGTCCTTCCCAGTACGCTACAGAACGTTACGCTCACTGCCGATCTCGCCCTCAGTCGGTACGATCCTGGCTTGCAGCGTTCGATGGACGCTACGCTTAACCGGGTGAGCGGTGAATCTCGCATTCCGCAAGCAGAAGGGACAATCCAGCACGTCTACCTGGATCCCAGTGATGCGCCAGCCTATCCTGGTGCAGTTCGCGCGCTGCTGAATGCTGACCTGATTGTGGCTGGCCCAGGTAGCCTGTACACCAGCGTGCTGCCCAATCTCCTCGTGCCCTCGGTAGCCGACGCCGTGGAAGCCAGTCCAGCCTGCAAAGTCTACGTCTGCAACGTCGCTACTCAGCGCGGTGAGACGGATGGCTATAGCGTCGGTGATCACGTTGCCGCGCTGAGGAGCCACGTGGGCAGAACTCTCTTTCCCGCTGTGCTGGCAAACGAGGATGTCGGTGACGATGAAGCTCCAGCTGACCTCTCGGAGCGTCAGGTGGACTTCGAGATGGTCAAGCCCGGGGTTCCGCCTGATGCCGACTATCGGGTGATCAAGGCGGATCTGGTCGATCGCTCCCACCGGTGGCGTCACGACAGTCATAAGCTGGCACAAGCGCTGATGTGCCACTTGGCGAGCCAGGCTTCATCTCAGCGGTAATCGGTCTCTGTATTGTACTCATCTCGAGCCCTCATGTGGGGGATATGCACTGCCCAGAGTGGCAGATTGACCGCTAGAATCACTATGAGTAAAGGAGAAAAGGAACAATGGCTAGAGTAGCAATCAACGGATTCGGCAGGATCGGAAGAGCGGCGTTTAAGATCCTCCTAGACACCCCTGAGCTGGACCTCGTGGGCGTCAATGATATTATGCCGCTAGATAACCTTGCCTATCTCCTGAAGTACGATACAGCCTACGGGAGATACGAGAAGGACGTGACGGCTGGAGACGGTGCTCTCGTCGTCGACGGCGAGGAGTATGAGTTCTTCGCGGAGAGGGACCCTGCCCAGTTGCCTTGGGCAGAGCGCGACGTGGACATCGTCTTTGAGTGCACCGGTTTCTTCAGGACGGCCGAGGATCTGGAGAAGCATCTTGAGGCTGGTGCCAGGTTCGCTATCCTCTCAGCTCCAGCCAAGGGCGGAGGCGTTCCCACGATCGTTCACGGCGTGAATGTGCCTGAGGACCCATCCGTTCGCTACCTCTCTTGCGCCAGCTGCACCACGAACTGTATCACACCTGTGGTGGAAGTGATGGGACGACGCGTTGGCATCGAGAACGCCATTATGACGACCATCCATGCCTACACCTCGACCCAGGCTATCGTCGACGGTCCGAGCAAGAAGATCCGAAGAGGGCGCGCTGCGGCGGCGAATTTCGTGCCTACTACGACAGGCGCAGCCATCGCTACCACCAAGGTCCTTCCGGAGCTTGTCGGCCGCTTTGATGGCGTCGCCGTCCGTGCACCGATCCCGGTAGGCTCCATCTCCGACATCATCTTCGTCACCGAGCGGGAGACGTCTGTCGAGGAGATCAACGACATCTTCAGGGAAGAGGCGGCGAGCGATAAGTACAAGGGCATCCTGGGTGTGGCGGAGGATCCGATCGTCTCGTCGGACGTCATCGGAGACTCGCACGCTTCAATCGTTGACGTGGGGATGACCCAGGTGGTCAACGGGACCTTGGTCAAGATCATGAGTTGGTACGACAACGAGTGGGGCTTCACTAGCCAGATGATTCGCGAGGGCGTGCGGGTCGCTGAAACCCTGTAGCTAGTTGTAGCAAGCAGGATCTGGCGGGTCACAATCTAGAGGTGCACAGAGTAAGTGAGGCTGTTGAGATGGGCCTCACTTACTTGACTGCTTGACTAGCAAGGAGGTGCTATGAACAAAAAGACCATTCGCGACGTGGATGTACAAGGGAAACGGGTCCTGGTCCGTGTTGACTTCAATGTGCCACTCAAAGAAGGTGAGGTGTCCGACGATACGCGCATTGAGGCCGCGTTGCCCACGATTCGACATTTGCTCGACGACGGAGCCGCTGTCGTTTTGATGTCCCATCTCGGTCGACCGAAGGGCCAGGTTGTGGAGGATCTGAGATTGGATCCGGTAGCTGAACGATTGTCGACCTTGCTTGGGCAGCCGGTCAGGAAACTGGATGATTGCGTGGGGGCTTCGGTTGAAGAGGCCGTCCAAGCGATGGAGAGCGGCGACGTGGTCTTGCTGGAGAACACGCGATTTCACGCTGGGGAGAAGGCCAATGATCCGGATTTCGCGGCGCAGCTAGCGACGCTAGCCCAGGTGTACGTCAATGATGCTTTTGGCGCTGCTCACCGCGCTCACGCGTCGACGGAGGGCGTGGCCCAAGCCATACGTAAGAAGGGCGGGCCGGCCGTTGCTGGGCTGCTAGTAGAGAAGGAGCTACAGCTCCTTGCCAAAGCGGTCGAGAATCCCGAACACCCTTTCATGGCTATCCTGGGTGGAGCCAAGGTCTCGGGCAAGATCTCAGTCATCGAGAGCCTGCTGGAGCGGTGCGACCGGGTGCTCATCGGCGGCGGCATGGCCAACACCTTCTTCAAGGCGATGGGTTTTGAGGTAGGTGATAGCCTTGTGGAGGATGACGTTATCGACACAGCGAAGTCGCTGCTGGATCGGTCGGCCGGAAAGCTTGTGCTGCCGGTCGACGTGGTTATCGCTGATGCATTTGATAACGACGCTCAGGCAAAGGTCGTGGCTCCGAATGAGGTGCCCTCGGGGTGGCGCATCCTCGATATCGGACCTAAGACCATCTCGACTTTTGAATCGGCGTTGAGAGGGGCTAAGACAGTGACGTGGAACGGGCCGCTCGGGGTGTTTGAGATGCCGACGTTCGCTGTCGGCACCTTCGACGTCGCGCGCTTGCTCGCCGAGCTTGAGGCGACAACCATCATCGGTGGCGGCGAGTCGGCGGCAGCGGTCCAGCAGGTTGGCCTGGCCGATCAAATGACCCATGTATCCACCGGAGGTGGGGCCAGCCTGCAGTTCTTGGAGGGCAAGACGCTTCCGGGTGTAGCTGCCCTGGATGAGCGATAGGAGGAGAGATGCGTAGACCGTTTATCGCCGGCAACTGGAAGATGCACAAGGCTATTGCTGAAGCCGTATCACTCGTCGAAGCGCTTCAGGAGGAGCTGGAGGCAGGACAGGGTGTGCTCGACGACTGTGACGTGGCTGTCTGTCCGCCCTTCGTGGCCTTGGAGGCTGTGCGCGAGGCCCTGACAGGTTCCAGTATCGGGCTTGGTGCGCAGAACATGCACTGGGAAGAAGAAGGCGCCTTTACGGGCGAAGTGAGTCCCGCGATGCTGGAGGGGCTCTGCGACTACGTCATCATCGGGCACTCGGAGCGACGTAATATCTTCGGTGAGTCCGATGAATGGGTCAACAAGAAACTGCACGCGGCACTGGCTCACGGTCTCAAGCCGATTGTATGCGTCGGCGAGAACCTGGAGCAGAACGAGGCCGGAGAGACGGAGGCGTTCTGTGGCAAGCAGGTACGGGCTGCTTTCGAGGGCGTCACGGCGGAGCAAGCCAAATTGGTGACGATGGCTTACGAACCGATCTGGGCCATCGGAACCGGGGTGCCGGCTCACGGTGCGGACGCCAACGAGATCATCGGCAGCGCCGTGCGTGGTGTGCTGGCCGATCTCTACGGTGACGATGTCGCCAAGACGATCCGGGTCCAGTATGGTGGCAGTGTCAAGCCGCATAACGTCATTGAGTTCCTATCGCAGCCGGAGATCGATGGCGCGCTGGTCGGTGGCGCGAGCTTGAAGGCCCGCGACTTCGCGGAGATTGTGAAGAAAGGTACAGCGGCCCACTACAGCTGATGAGTTGGATCCCCTTGCTCGGGTTGGCGGTGACGCTGGCGCTCCTGTTGCTGGTTGAGCGCTGGATTCACCGCCACCTGCAAGGGACGATGATGCTGCTCACCGGCGATCGCGAGATCGCCGTAGTTCTGTACGCTCTACCCTTGATGCCGGGCATCTTGCTCCACGAAATCAGTCATGCTCTAATGGCGAGGCTGCTCGGGGTGCGCGTCGGACGCGTCTCCGTCCGACCTAGGTTGGCTGACCAGCGCATCCAGTTGGGCTTCGTGCCTGTCGAGCAGACTGATGCTGTGCGAGCTAGCTTAATTGGGCTAGCTCCGTTGCTGACGGGGAGCGGGGTCATCCTCCTAGTCGGGTACTTGTTCTTCGGCATCGGTGGGCTGCAGGAGGCGTTCATTGACGGGGCCTGGGCGAGTTTGATGGCCCATTTCGTCGACATGTTTCGGACCCCCGATGTCTGGCTCTGGGCTTACGTCATCTTCGCCGTCAGCAATACGATGCTGCCGAGCCAGTCGGACCGGGAGACCTGGGCTCCGATTATTCTGTTCCTGGTGCTCGCTGCAGCTCTGGCCTGGTTGGCCGGATTAGGCCCAACGATCATCGGGCGGTTGGGCCGGCCCCTCCATTTGGCAACCCGTTGGCTCACGGCTACGTACGGGTTCACCATGATCGCCGATCTGCCCTTCGTTGCGCTGATCTTGCTTGTCGAGTGGGCCATAGGACGAATCAAGGGCATGCGCATCGAGTACGAGGACAGACGGTATCCCTAGACTACCCTCTCTTCAAAGTCGAAGCCTAAACGCTCCAACTCGTCGAGGACTGGCTCGTAGATCTCCGGCACCACCGGGATGTGGACCCCGGTGAGGTTGATTTCACCCTCCAGAACCATGCGCGCGCCGACGGCCGCCGGTGTTCCCACCGTCCGCGCCATAGCCGTGTCACCCTCGGGAATACCGAAGTCGATAAGGGTGGAGCTGATGGATGCTTGGCGATCGGCATAGGTGGCCTCAAACTCGTGGGCCAAGATAACCATATCCCGCTCGTCTTCGCGATAGGCCATCTTCTCCAACATCTGATCGGCCAGTACATCTAGCAGCGTCGTGTTCTCTGACACCGGTTCGTCTTCCATCAGTCCCAGCCAGCCGAGAGTCATCATCACGCCAGAGGTGGGCGCCAGGTTGAGATGACGGGCCAAGGCAACCCTCAAATCGTCTGTGGGATGCCGTTTGTCCTGGGCATACTCTCTATCCCCAAGTCGCTCCTTGATCAGCTCGGCCATCACCAGGCGGAATGTCTTGTTCGGTAGATCGGCTTGTTCCTCGAGGCTGAAGTATCCTAACTGATTCAGTTTCAGCATGGTGTCACACCAGCCCAGGTTACGCAGCGTACCCCGGTACATCGTGTCTGTCTCTGGAATACCGTAGCGGTCGATGTAGGGTAGGGCGTCCCGGTTGGGATAAGCCTCGAAATCGCCCAATCCCTCGACCCAGGTCACATAATGCCTAGCGAAAAGCCTCTCGTTTGGCACATCGACGATACGACCATTCTCCAGGTAGCGAGCATCGTTGCGACCCGCTAACACCACGCCCCTTGGACTCCACGAGAACTTGTAGCCCAGAGGGTTGTCGTTGGCCTCTGGCGCGGGCAATCCTCCACAGAACGACCGGAATCCCTTGATTTCGCCGCCGCTATCGTGGACGCGATCGATGATGCGCATCGCCGACATATGATCGATGCCGGGATCGAGGCCCATCTCGTTAAGCAGGATCACGCCGGCTTCCCGCGCGCTTCGATCCAACCCTTGCATCTCATCGCTCACGTAGCTTGTCGTCACCAGTGGGCAGTGGTGCCCGATGCATGCCTTAGCCACCTGCACGTGATAGATGTAGGGAAGCAGACTAACGGCCAGATTAGCCTGGGCAACTAGATCGTGCAGCTTAGCCTGATGCTGGGTGATGTCGAATTGAACCGCTTCCCCATACGGGTGACCGTTGGTCAGTGACCGAGCCTTGCTCAACGTGCGGCTGGCAACTGTGACCCGATAGCCGTGATCAAGTAGATAGCGAACCAGAGGTCTTGCTACAAGTCCGGCACCAAAGACAAGAACGTTTTTCATATCCTTCTCCTGACTCAGTGAGTATCGCTCCGGATTCGTGTCATGCCGTCTATCTGGGCAGAGCGAACCGGCTTTGGATCGTAAGACAGTCGGGCAGAGTAGGTGAGAATCCGTTTGCTGATGTGGGCACACTAGGGGAGATAATCCTCGAGGTAGCGATAGCTGGGCGTCAGCTCTCCCCGGTGGACGATCAAGGCTCGTTTGATCTCGGGGGGGAGGTCCAAGGCCTCGAACGGCAATGCGTAGTCAGCCTTGGCTATAGCTGGTACGTAGTCCATGAGGACGCTGCTGAAATAGGTCGAGGCCTCACGAGGTAGTTCGCTGGGCAGAATGTCGACGGCTAGAATTACCGGACCCTCTCCCGTCACACCGGGGATCGCCCGATCCTCGAAGGGGTCATAGACATAGACCGGCGCACCTGGCTCCGTGCACGTCACCGTGGCCTCGATGGCTCCTTCGATGTCACAGCTGATATCGCCGATGACGCGGAGTCGAGGTTGTTCCGAAGCTCGGTAGAGCTCTCGCAGATCTTGCTTGGTGACCAGCCGCGGGTACTTCTGCTCCCAGTAAACGCAATTGACCAGGAGGGTCAGATGCGGCAGGTACGCGTCAAAACAGGAGCGATACTTCTCAGGATGGTCGTAGTAGTCCTGCAGCTCAAACGATTCGTCAGGCGATATTGGCTCTACCGTGTGCTCTTCCTTGAAGACGACCTTGTAGACCGCGTTGCGGACAGAGCTGTTCTGAGCCACGTCAGCCACCTGCTCCGGTGCAATTTCCTCCACCGGCAGCAGGTCGATGATCTCGTTCGCTCCACTGAACACGTGGCCATACCCGGCAAACCCACAGATGAGGGGCGTGATTGGCTTGGGCAGCCCCTGTCGAACGATGCGGTCGCCGAGCGCGGAGATGGCATCTTTCGCGTCGGAAAGGTCATCGTACCTGTAGGTCTGTTGCAGATCGTCGAAGGGATTAGCTGTCCCCTCCCAATCAAGCCTTCGTCCCAGCGCCCAGAGCGTATCGATCATTCCGGCTAATCCAGCGTGGCGGCCGAAGAAGATGAGGCGACGTCCTTGCTCATCGGTAACTTTCTCGTAGTCGATCAGTTGGCAGCCCCTGTCCAGTAGGGATTGCAGCATCGGCATATTATGAGGCTGCCCTTTGATGACGTGAGCAAAGAAGATGTAGGTGTGTCCAGGATGGAAGAGACCCGCGGGAATCTCCTTGACGCCAAAGACAACAGGGCACGGCGAGAGATCCTCCTCGATTCGGGCTCCTACTTCGCGATAGGCCCGATCAGGGAAGATGCGGATTCCTGAGGGCTGCACCAAGACTTGGATGCCGTGCTCCTCGCGTAGCTGATAGACGTGGTCAGGGACAATGGGGACACGGCGCTCCCACTTGCTCTTGTCCTCACGACGGATCCCTATAGACGAAGGCATATCTTCCTCCTCGAGCTCGATCCTTGATGCCGGCATGCGTGTCTGGTCTTCGGTGATGGGTCGCTACGCTCCTTCCTCATCATTCTTGACAGCCCAGGTGAGGACGCCATGGGCCACCGCGTCGAGCCATCCTTGTAGCCAGAGCTGGGCACCAGGCGGTATCGCCCGCGAAAGCGCAAAGATGAAATCGCGGTGATGACGGAGACGTGTCATCTCTGCTTCGTCATCTGCCACCATCTCGCCCTCCATTGCCTCAATTAGTAGCGCTGCATTCTCAGCTGGCTGGCTTAGCCAATCGAGAGCGACGTTCTGATACGGGAACGCTTCGATCTGAGCAAGCAATAGCTCCACGTTGACGCCGTGCTGATACAGGCCGATCAGGAGCGAAAGCACTTCCTCATAGCTGATGGGACGATAGCGGAGACCAAACAGCGAAGGCTCGGGGCAGTCAAGCCGATCTACAAGAGCCTCTGCGGCGTGCTGAAGGGGAGGATCGACCCAGGGTTGGCGCAATCGAGCGACAAACTGCTCGGGCGTTGGCTTGTCCGACTCGACGGGGAGTGGTGCGTACTCCTCGGCAGGGAGGAAATCCATATCGGGTGCTGTCGACGCTTCATCGGCCTGCCATGCCTCGAGGGCGGCTGCCTCTTCATCCCAGCGCTCCTCCCATCCTTCAGGATCGTAACGAGCGATTAGGGGATATCCACCGTCATCATAGTACCAATGCCAGCCGGCATGTTCGCCAGCCTCAAGGGCCGTCTGAAGGTCCTCGAACTCGGCCTGACAGAGGGGACAATCGTCGAAGAAGAATCCATCGAGGTGCTCCGGATGGATGGGATTCGGCTCCCCTTTCTGCTCAGCCCAGATCAACTCACGTGGTGCACAGCCGTGAAGCTTTTCCTGGGGCGTGAAGAACCAGTCGCGGATGGCGCGATCCAGTAGCTCTTGTGCGCTCCTAAGATCGCTTTCGCCGTCAGCCAAAAGCCCGGCTGCGAGATCACGCAGATGGAGCACGAGATCGCCATACAGTGCAGATTCCTGAATGGACAAGGGTATACCTCCAGGTCAACATTGCGGATGTATTTCAGGACGCTAGTATACGCCCTACGGGCATGTTCGCAAGTTGGATCGGTCACCGTGGCGGATCCAAGGCTCCGTCACAACGAAACCGCTCCGAACTCTACAGTCGGAGCGGTTTCCTATGGCGCCCCCGCCGCGATTCGAACGCGGAACCTGCGGATTCGAAGTCCGACGCTCTGTCCAGTTGAGCTACGGGGGCCTGATATAACGAAAGCCGGATCTAGATCCGGCTTTCCCTGGGTGAGTGACGGGACTCGAACCCGCAATCGCCTGGGCCACAACCAGGTGCCTTGACCAATTAGGCCACACCCACCATGCTACTGCAATTCTACCACGAATGACGGGGAGAAGCAAGTATGGGCGCAGAATTTGACGATCTTCGAGCTCAAGGCCTCTCCGCGACCACAAGCATAACGGTGGTGTGATTCACTTCTTCCCAGATCACCCGGGTCGACAGCCCCGCTCTCTCTAGCCAGGGCTTGAATGTATCGGGGGACGGCTGATCTTGTCCTGTGACGCGATAGAGCCACGTTAGGCAGCGCGATAGCAGCCCTTCACCTTCAAAGCGGACTGCTAAAGCGATGACCAGATGCCCTCCAGGTGCTAGAACGCGCCTTGCCTCGCGCAGGGTCTGTGGGTGGACGATGAAGCTGGTGGGGAATGTGGCCACGATGCCATCAAAGCAGCCTGCGCGGAATGGGAGAGTCTGTGCACGGGCTCGCACCAAAGGAACGGTAACGTCAGACGCGTCCAGTTTTCGCTTTGCCTGGCGCCCCATCTGGGATGAGACGTCAAGCCCTACGGCCGATAGACCGCGCTCTTCCATGGCCCGGAGTAAATGTCCGGGTCCGTGTCCTAGTTCGAGTACGCGATCGCCTTGGAGATGGGAAAGGGCTGCTCGCCCCCAGGCGTTCCACTGACCACGTGAGACGAGCGAGGCGATGAGATCGTAGCTCCAGGCGAACTCGTTGTAGAGCAGTCGGAAGAACAGGCGCAAGAAGCCGGACCACAGGTTCTCCATTGTCCAGTACATACAGAGAGTACCCCCGTCGCTGTGCCTGCGACGGGGGTATTCGGTCTCGGACCTCGTCTGGACGGTATCAGACCCGCTGGACGAGGATACGCATGGACACGCCTACCCCGTCTGTGCAACGCGCCAGCAGATCCCGGGCGGCTTCCCGGCTGCACTGGCTAGAGCGAGAGCGTTGAACACTGCTAAGCTGAGCCCGGAGCGCTGACCGGAACGCGAGGCTCAGCCTCCTCTGCCTCGGGTTTGACCCAAGCGGCCAGCTCCACGGTGAGCTCTTCGAAGTAGCTATGGGCGGGCGCGTCACCGTCGCCATACTGGACATCCACGATGTGCGCTTGGAGGCGGAGCATCTTGGTCTCAAGGATCAAGTCCTTGCCCTCTTCGACCAGGACTGGCTCCCCTTTAGGAGCAAGCTTAGTGCGAAGCGCTTCATCGTTGAAGGCGTACTTGGACATCAGTACCTTGGTCACAGTCCGAATGTCGTTCTTGTCGAATAGCCAGGCTTCGAGGGCGGTCACCTTGTCTGGATCGCCGGTACCTATCACCTCTGAGATACCAATACCGCACTCGCCCATGAACTCGCCCGTCTCAAGCTCAATGCTGAAGGAGGGGTCGTAGTGGGCATCACCGTGCGCGTAGGTGGTCATGAATTGAGCGTTTGGTGATTGTCCTTCCCAAGCGACCTCCTCGGCGGGTGCGGCTTGCCTTGGGGTCGCCGGCCGGCGCCTAGCTACGGTCCCTGCCACGCCCTCGCGTCTCTCCACCAGACGCGTGTAGAGATAGAGCCCCCCTCCGACCAGGGCCACCACCAGCAACCCAACGCCACAGACGAGAGTGATCGGTCGCAGCCTGGTGCCCAGGCCCTCAGCAGCCTCTTCCTCCTCCGGAGCTTGTGCACTAGCCTCCAGATCTCGAGCGAGTCTCCTAACGTTGAGAGCCTGTTGCCCGTCTCGTGCCCTTTCAACTTGCTGAAGCCTCTGGGCAAGCTCTTCGTCCTCCCAGAACTCCACGCCCAGCCTCTGTCGCGCTTTCTCTAGGTCCTGGGTCTCAGCATACTCCTCGGCCACCAAGAGCACGTAGGTTTCTTGGAAGTCGGAGCGTAGATCGGCGGGCGTAGCGTTGGTCCACTGCACAGGCCACAATCCCCATCCGATGGCGAGACCGATAAGCAGACCGAGGACGGTCCCTCCGATGGTCGCTGCTAAGACCTTACGCCGTTGAATGAGTTGCAGAATGACGTCCATTTTTCTCCCCCTGGCCTCTGCAAACTGCGCGGAAACTTTGACAAGCGGACTGTCGGACAAACCGCTTTGTGCACAACAATTTTATCATAGAGTTGGCCATAGGACAAATAACCGCGCAGCATGTCTGCTCCGAAGGTGTCTGAGGCAGCACGAGCCAGGTCAGGAAGTTGTCTCCTCAGTATCCTCAGGTAGATCAGCTATCTCGAACTCCTCCTCGCACGTCTGACACTTCGCCCATCCCTGGCGTACCTCTGTGAGGAGTCCCCCGCACTCGGGGCACGGTTGCGGCAGGGGCCGCTTCGAGACAGCGAAATCGCAGGAGTCGGGATCATCGGGGTCATAGTTGGAACAGCCGTAAAAGGTGCGCCCACGGCGAGTCTTCTTCTCCACCAGGTCCCCACCACATACCGGGCACTTGGCGCCTGTCTTAACCACAATGGGCTTGCTGAAGCGGCAATCAGGGAAGTTGCTGCAACCGATGAACTTCCCGTAACGTCCATAGCGATACACGAGGGGGTTGCCGCACTGGGGGCACATATCCCCAGTCGGCTGGTTGTTAAGCTCGACCTCGGGCATGCGGTTCTCGGCCTTCGAGAGTGTTTCGGCGAATGGGTTGTAGAAATCCCGTAGTATCGGCACCCATTCTCGCTCGCCGCTGGCAATAAGGTCGAGATCCTCCTCCATCTGCGCGGTGAAGTTTAGATCAACGTAGTCGGGGAAATACTCGACCAGGAGGTCATTGACGATCATGCCCATCTCGGTGGCGTAGAGCCGTTTCCCTCGCCTTTCCACATAGGCTCGCTCCTGGATCTTGGAGAGAATTGGCGCGTAGGTACTCGGACGCCCAATGCCGTAGTCCTCAAGGTCGCCGACCAGGCTTGCCTCGGAGTAACGCGGTGGGGCTTTGGTGAAGTGCTGGTCGGGCAGCAGTTGCAGCATGTCAAGCCGTTCGTCCGTCGCCAGCGGTGGGATCTCCTCGCGCTTCCGTTCCTCGAGGCTCTCCTCGTCCTCGTCTAGCTCCTCTTCGTAGACGATGAGGAAGCCAGGAAAGCGCAGGGTTGAGCCGCTAGCCCGGAAGAGGTAGGGATGTTCTTCTTCATCGACGGAAGGCCCGGCCAGGATCTCGGCAGCGATGGTGTCGTAGACCGCGCGAGCCATCTGGCTGGCCACAAATCGTCGCCAGATCAGGTCATAGAGCTGGTACTGACTACGATCCAGCACTTTCCTCAGCGATTCTGGGGTGCGAAGGACGCTGGTAGGACGGATCGCTTCGTGAGCTTCCTGGGCACCCTTCGTCTTCGTCTGGTAATGTGGCGGTTCCGGCGGCACATAGTCCTCGCCGTGCTCCTCGATGACGTACTGACGAGCCTTAGCCTGGGCCTGCTCGGCCACGTTGGTACTGTCCGTGCGCATGTAGGTGATCAAGCCCACCGGCCCATCGCCCAGGTCGATTCCCTCATAAAGCTGCTGTGCCACAGCCATCGTGCGCCCGGCAGTGAACCCGAGCTTGTAGGAGGCCTGCTGCTGCATGGTGCTGGTAGTGAAGGGGGGGTAGGGCCTGCGTCGGCGTTGCCCCTCCTTGACGCTGATCACCGAGTAGGTTGACCGCTCCAGATCGTCCATCACAGCCTGAACGTCGTCTTCGCTATGCAGCTCCACATCCTCGTCTCGGATCTTGTGGAGCCTGGCGATGAAACTGGGCGGGTAGTCGGGTTCCAGCTCTCGCTTGGCCAGTTCTGCCTCCAATGACCAATACTCGACGGGCACGAACCCTTCGATGTCGCGTTCCCGCTCCACGACTAAGCGGAGGGCAACGGATTGGACGCGCCCGGCGGAGAGGCCGCGGCGCCCCAGCTTATCGCGCAACAACGGGCTGATGGTATACCCCACGATGCGGTCGAGGATGCGGCGCGCTTGTTGCGCGTACACCCGCTGCATGTCAATTTCGCGGGGATGGGAGAAGGCGTGCTCGATGGCCTCGTCCGTGATCTCATGAAACTCAACGCGGTGTACGGGGCGCCATCGAATCACGGGGTCAAGCTCTTCAAGGAGATGCCAGGAGATGGCCTCTCCCTCGCGATCGGGGTCCGTGGCCAAGTAGAGCTTCGATGACTCCTTAACCGCGTCCTTCAGCTCCCGCACCACGTCCTTCCGCTTGGAAGGAACGATGTAGTGAGGACGGAAGTCGTCCTCAATGTCGACTCCCATCCGGTTGGAGGGAAGGTCGCGTACATGGCCAACCGAAGCACGAACGTTGTACTTGTCGCCGAGGAAGCGATTCACCGTACGTGCCTTGGCCGGCGACTCCACGATGACCAGCCCGGGCTGTTTCTCGCGTCGTGCTCGGGCCTTCGACATGACGGTATGCTCCTCTGGATCCAAACCCTCGTGAGCCGGCGTGCGGCCCATCCGGAAGAGTTTCGTGCCGCACTCAGGACAGACGCCTTTGGTGGCTGGCGTACCCTTGTTGGTGTAGACCGGCTCAGGGTTCTTCATCTCACGTTTGGTTTTACATTTCAGACAATAAGCTTTCATAGAGACAACCTCAGCAATAATAATGGCTCGAAATCGCGTTTACTTCAACCCAATGAGACCCTCCTGGAATTTGCGTTCCATAAGAGGGCCTCAGGTATCCACAAGAGACTCTATACGTCACCTAAAGGTACTCGTTCATCTCCTCGCGTTCCAGGCGGTGGACCAGGTCACGGACGTCCTGCTCACGCCCCATCGGGCAGACGAGAACAGCGTCACCGGCATCCACGATCACCATGTCCTCCAAGCCGATGGTGGCGATGAGGCGCTCGCCGGCGAAGATCATAGAGTTCGTCGTGTCGAGGCCGATGTGCTCTCCGGCGATGACATTCCCTGCATCGTCCTGTTTCCCCATGGCGGTCAGCAGCTCGGCGAGGCTGCCCCAGCTTCCCACATCGGACCAGCCGATGTCGATGGGGATAACGGTCACGTCTGCAGCTCCCTCCATCACGCCGTAATCGATGGACTGCTTGCTGACCTGGGGCCACACTCTTTCGAGGGTCGGTTGATAGCCGTGCGTCCCTAGCGTGCTCTCTACCTCGGCGAGCCTAATGTAGAAATCGGGCATCTGCCTCTGGAACTCCTCAATGATGCGATCGACACGCCAGATGAACATGCCGCTGTTCCAGGTGTACTCTCCGCTTTCTACCATACTGAGCGCTGTCTCGGGGTCTGGTTTCTCTGTGAATCGCTCAGCTCGAAAGACGTCAAAACCGTCGACCTCGTCCAGGCGCTTTCCCTGCTGAATGTAGCCGTAACCGGTCGAGGGGGAGGAGGGCTCGATCCCTAGGGTCACCAGGTGACCCTGCCGGGCAACTTCCGCTGCTGCGCCGAGCACGCTCCGAAAACGCTCAACGTCGGCGATGAAATGGTCGGCGGTCAGCACCGCCATGACGGCGTCTGGATCACGTCGACGCAGATGGAGAGCCCCCAGGCCAATAGCTGGAGCTGTGCCGCGCCCCACGGGCTCGATAATGAAGTTCTGCGCTGGTAACTCCGGCGCTTGATTCGCCAGATCGTCAACGTGCTCGCTGCCAGCAACGATGAAGATCTGATCTGGCTGGAAAACGGGGGCGATCCGATCGACGGTGTGTTCGAACATCGTGCGGGCCCCGATGAGCTTGAGCGACTGCTTAGGGCGATCGCGACGGCTGACAGGCCACAGCCTGGTGCCAGTACCGCCAGCCATAATCAGTGCGTGAAACGCCATTAGGATCTTCCTCCCAAGGTAGTTACGGATTGCTGCTATATAGCTGAGGTGAAGCAGAAAGGCCGTCTACGATCACGGCACTATCTGCGCTTCTTCTCTATCACTCCACGACGTATGATACGCCTGGCTCACGAGCGACCACGTATTTCATGCCGCCTACCTGCCGCACCATGCCCTTCAGCTCCATCATAGCCAGCGCGCTGGTCACCTGGGAGATGGGCAGGTCGACTTCCTGCTGGAGATCGTCGACATGCGTCGGATTCTGCGAAAGGTGCTCTAGCAGCGCTGCCTCCGTCTCGTCCTCGGGCAACACTTGGCGAGCCTGTCTCTGCTCGGCGACCATCGTCAGGTTGAGCTCCTCCAGAATGTCCTCAGCTCGGGTCACCAGCTTGGCACCATCCTGGATCAACCGGTTCGGTCCCACACTGCCCTGGGTGAGGATGCTGCCTGGGACAGCGAAGACGTCGCGACCTTGTTCGGCAGCGAAATCGGCCGTGATTAGCGCCCCGCTTGTCTTTCCCGCGTTCGTCACCAATACGCCGAGGCTGAGGCCGCTGATGATGCGATTGCGTGGCGGGAAGTTCCTTCCCTCGGGATGTGTGCCCCGTGGATAGTCGGTGATCAGGGCACCATGAGCAGCGATCTGCTCCGCCAGCTTGCGGTGCTCAGGCGGGTAGATGTGATCGATACCGCAGCCAAAGACGGCGATGGTACGACCGCCGGCCTCTAACGCGGCACGGTGGGCCACGCCGTCGATGCCGCGGGCCATACCGCTGACCACGGTGATACCGTTACGCGCCAACGCGTCGGCGAGACGACGGGTTACCTCCCGGCCATAGGTCGAGGCCCGACGCGTACCTACGACGGCTACCGCCCAGGCGTCTTGGTCTCTCAGCTCACCCCTGACATAGAGAACGGGTGGCGGCGCGTGGGTTTCGAGCAAGAGATGTGGGTAGTCGGGGCTCTCCCATGTGAGAACCTGCACGCCCATGCTATCTAGCCGCTCCAAATCCCGCTCTAGATCGATCTCCGAGCGTGCCTTCAGCAGGTTCTTGATGGACCGATTGTCGAGGCCAACGCGACTCAGCTGCTCAGCTGGAGCGTGCCAGGCGCGCTCAACGTTCCCGTAGGTGTCCAGCAAGGCCCGCAGGCGGAGAGGACCAATGCCCCGAACCCTGTTGAAGCCTACCCAGTAGCCTAGTTCCTTCACGCTGCACTCTCTTTCAACATGCCGGGCAGTAGACGGACGACCATCTTCCGCGTCTCTGTGTCGAGCGCAAGAATCACATCCTCAATCGCCGGAAGGAGCACTTCTCCGCGAGGCCCACGGACGACGTAGACGTCGTGCGCACCAGTCGCGAGCACGTCCGCCACGTGGCCCAGCCACTCGCCCGTCTCTGTCTCCACGTCCATACCTATTAGCTGGAAGTGATAGTACTCACCTTCTTCGAGCGGCACGGCTTCTTCCAGGGGCACCTGAACCAGCATCCCGCGCAGCTCCTCCGCTGCATCGCGATCCTCACATCCCGCCAGCTTGATGAGGAGGATCCCCTTGTGGGGTCGCACCGACTCAAGCCGATGCTGTTCCACATCGTCGGGTGAGTGGGGAGGGGCCAAATAGAGGTGCTTGTGCTGAACAACCCTCTCAGGGTAGTCGGTGAGGATTTCGACCCGCACCTCGCCCCCTATGCCATGTGGTCGACGCACCTGCCCCACGGTGACATAAGAAGGCTCAGGGCTGTCTGATGCTCCTGAGCCTTTCTGATAGCTATCGATCTTTTTCATCATAAGAGGCGCTCGCCGTTGACCGACCAGCGCGATGTCTGCATGTCAATAATCGTGTTCGCTATAGACGGTCTAGACGATTTCGAGGTTGGCCCGCTTGTCCTGCTTGGCGGCCAGGACACGCACAAGGCGACGCATGGCGTTCGCGGTACGCCCCCCCTTGCCAATCACGCGGCCCATGTCTTCTGGGCCGACGCGAAGCTCCAGGATGACGGAATTCTCACCTTCGATCTCGGAGACGTGCACCTGTTCGGGTTCATCCACGATTGCCTTGGCAACGTACTCAACCAAATCTTTCATCGAAGAAGCCATGGTTGCTCCTCCCTTCTAAGTGATGACGTGGACGGATATGTAGATGAAGACGCAGTGGAGGAGCAAAGATCCACTGCGATGGCAGCCCTGTGGCTAGATTCCTACAAGGAATGGACGATGGCGCGCACAAAGCTGTTCTTCAAGCAGCGCCTAGCTACTCCTCTGATTCGCTTTCCTCCTCGAGATCGCCAGCCTCCCCCGGGGGCTCGCTTTCCTCTACGTCAGCCTCGGGCTCCTCTGCCTCTTCCTCAGATTCTTCCTCTGCCGTTGGCTCCTCAGGCTCGGGTTCTACCGCCTCTGCGATGTCCTCTTCCTCGCCGGTGCCCGACTCTTCCTCAGCTGCCACGGCCTCTTCCTCGGCCTCCTCTGGCACCTCGGCGACTGGCACCTCTTCTAGCTCTTTCTCAGCTTCGGCCAAAAGATCCTCCAGGGGCTCGCCTTGCTTCAAGCGCTCAAAGAGATCCATGGTGCCCAACGTTTTCAGCAGCCGAGCCGCTGAATCGGTGGGCTGTGCTCCTACCTTCAACCAATGCAGAGCTCGCTCTTGATCAATACGCAGCGTCTCTGGCTCAGTACGTGGGTTGTAGAAGCCGATCTCCTCAATGAATCTTCCATCGCGTGGAGCTCGCGAATCCGCCACCACCACGCGGAAGCTCGCCTGCTTCTTGGAACCAACACGACGCAATCGAATTTTGACCATATTCCTCCTGTTTAGACTTATGACTTCTAACGATAAGTACGCTAAGTAAACTGACAGACTAGGGGGTTAGCGAACGCAGGACCAAGTCGTCAATCTCCCAATCTGCTACTCGACTAACCTATCCCAGCATGCGCATCAACCGCTGCATGTCCCCGCGCCCTTGACCCAGCTGCTTCATCATGCGCTGCATCTGGCGAAACTGCTTGAGGAGCATGTTGACTTCTTGCACCGAGGTACCGCTCCCGCTGGCAATGCGCTTCTTACGGCTGCCTTTGATGATCCGTGGGTTACTCCGTTCCTCGGGCGTCATTGAGAGTATCATCGCCTCAACGTGCTTGAGCTGCTCATTGGTATCCTGGGCAGAGACCTGCTGCGCCACACCGCGCATACCAGGCACCATCTCCAGGATCTGGGTTAACGGTCCCATCTGCTTGACTTGCTGCAGCTGTTCCAGGAAGTCCTCCAGGTCGAAGCTGGCCTCGCGGATCTTCCGCTCCATCTTCTTGGCCTGCTCCTCGTCGAAGGTTTGCTCGGCACGCTCAATGAGCGTCAGCACATCCCCCATCCCCAAGATACGAGATGCGAGGCGGTCCGGATGGAAGACCTCTAGTGCGTCCGTCTTCTCCCCGGTGCCCAAGAACTTGATCGGTACACCGGTGACCGCGCGCATACTGATGGCGGCACCGCCGCGTGCATCGCCGTCGACCTTGGTTAGAATGAGTCCTGTCACACCGATACGATTATGGAAGCCTTCAGCCACGTTGACCGCTTCCTGTCCCGTCATGGCATCAGCCACGAGAAGCGTCTCAACGGGATTGGTCGCCTGTTTGACAGCCTCCAACTCTGACATCATGTCGCTGTTGATCTGTAGCCGACCGGCAGTATCGAGGATGACCACGTCGCGACCTCGCCGACGTGCTTCGCGCACGCCGTGAGCGCAGATCTGCGGCGGGCTGCTCTGCCCTTCACTGTAGACCGGCAAATCGAGTTGGCGACCCAGGACTTGGAGCTGTTTGCCGGCAGCAGGCCGATAAGTATCGCCCGCAACCATCATAGGCAAGCGGCCCTTCGTGGAAAGATGTTGCGCGAGCTTGGCAACCGTGGTGGTCTTGCCAGAACCCTGGAGCCCAATAAGCATGATGACATGAGGCGCCGCCCCGGTGAGCTCCAGGCGCCCCGGCTGGCCCAAGGTCTCGATCAACTCCTCATGGACGATCTTGACGACCTGCTGGGCGGGACTGAGGCTCTTAGTGACCTCGGCGCCCACAGCACGGTCTCGCACCCGTCCCGTGAAATCCTTGACGACCTTGTAGTCGACGTCCGCTTCTAGAAGGGCGAGCCGGATCTCGCGCAGGATCTCATCGACGTCGCCCTCGCGCAAGATGCCACGGTTGCCCAGATCTCGAAAAACAGACTGTAACTTGTCGGTAAGGCTCTCAAACATTCTTACACCAAGCCCAGCTCATTCACGAAAATGCGAGACGATTGTAACGGAAAAGAAGGGTTTCGTCAAGTTCTTTGGCTGCTGACGATGGCGCGTGCATCTAACGCAGCAGCGCCTGACTCGAGAACCAACAGCGGATTGATGTCGATCTCAACCACCTCCGGACAGGTGACGAGGAGACGGGACATGGAGACCAATACATCGACGAGGGCCTCCAGGTCAACCGGCGGTTCGCCTCCCACACCGTGTAGAAGAGGACTGCCCTGCAGCTCATCCATCATCTGGCGGGCACCGTGGCGCGACAAGGGAGCCAAACGAAGAGCGATATCTTTCATGGTCTCGACATAGATCCCGCCCATGCCAAATAGCACGACCGGCCCGAAGCTGGGGTCCTGCTTGCCGCCGATGATCACCTCTCGTCCTCCGGGAAGCATGCGCTGTACCATAATGCTTGCCGACTCACGATCATCATACTCGGGCAGCGCTGACACTACCCCACCGAAGGCCCCTCGGAGTTGTTCTGTATTCGCAATGTCCAGCGCGATCAACCCAGCCTCGGACTTGTGCGGGGCTTCCGTCGAGAGACCCTTCAGGGCCACCGGGTAGCCTATGCTGTCAGCCGCAAGTAGGGCGCTCTCAACGTCCCGGACCACGGCCCACTCTGCGACCGGGATGTCGAAAGACGCGCAGAGATCCAGCGCGGCGTCCGTGGTCAGGATGCCGTCGTGGGCAAGCAAGGCCTCTGCCTTGTTGGACCTGTTCGCTGGCATCGAGGGCAGGGCAGGGGACCAGTCGGAACGGGCGTGTCGGTCGCGGGATATAGCCAGCGCCCGCACTGCGGCCTCGATCTCGGTGAAGATGGGCAGATCGGTATGGCCTTTGAGGGCTTCCACCTCGTGCCTCTGCGCGAAGGCGCAAAAGGCTAAGGGCTTCTCGAGCTCGCGGCTGAGCTCGCTCAGGCGGCGCGCCAAACGTTGTGACATGCTGGCCTCCGGTCCTGAGCTGTAGGTATGGATCAGGAGGAGCGCATCGGGGTCCAGCGCGTGCAAGCTTCTCTCTACGATCTGGCCGTAGAGCTCGAAGTCGAAAATGGCGCCTAGGTCAAGAGGGTTGGTGGGCGCGATAACGTCGGCGCGAAACAGACGTCTCACCTGGGCTGCCAAGCCCTCGGTGATGGGCATCAGCCGGAAACCATAAGCCTCTGCCTTGTCGGCCGCTACCACGGCGTGCCCTCCGGATCGGGAGATGATAAGCAAGTCATCGCCGACGACGGGCGGCAGGGTCAGTCCCTGTGCCAGGGCCACGGCGTCACCGAAGCTGGCGGCCCGGGCCATGCCTGCCTGCTGCAGCGCAGCGTCGACGACCGCATCATCGTTGGCCAGGGCTGCTGTGTGGGAGAACGCGATCTGGGCGCTGGCGCGGCCTGTGTTGGCCTTCTGCACAACGATGGGCTTGGTCGACGAACTGGCCAGCTCCAGTAAACGGCGTCCTTGTTCTATGCTCTCTAGGTAGAGACAGATGACCTCGGTACCAGGATCGTCCAGCAAGTAAGCGAGATAGTCGACCTCGTCCAGGTCAGCCTTGTTGCCCATACTGACGACCTTGTTCGCTCCGAGGCCTGTCTCGCTCAGCAGGATCAGGTACGTGATGGAGACGCCGCCGCTTTGGGCCAGCACCGAGACGGGTCCCAGCTTGGCCGCCTCTGGGTCTAGACGGGCGAAGGGCAAGCAGAGTCCCTGTTCCATGTTGATCACGCTGATGCAGTTCGGCCCTACGAAGCGCATGCCCCAACGGCGGGCCACCGCAGTGACTCTCTCCTCCAGAAGGCGCCCTCCCTCCGAGTACTCGGTGAACCCGCCGGATTCGATCACGGCGTGCCGAATGCCCTTTCGCCCGCAAGCATCCAGGAGCTCGGGCACGGTCGCCGCTGGAGTGAGGATCACCGCCAGGTCCACATCGTCAGGAAGAGCTCCAACAGACGTGAGAATGGGTATGCCGTGACTGATACCATCTTGAAGCCCGATGGCGTAGATGGTGCCCTTGTAGCCAAAGTCAAGTAGATTTCGGACAATGCTGGCCGCCAGATTATCCGGCTGCTCCGAGACGCCGATGACGGCGACGCTGTTGGGGTAGAAGATCTTGTGCAACTCTGCGCCTCCCTGTTCCGTTTGATCCGGTGGTCTCCTCGTTTGAGCTTCTCGAGATTCTGGACGAGGCTTGCTGCGGTCAGCAACGGGTGTAGCCCCTCCCTGACCAGCCCTTGTGAACGGCCTGAACGATTCTACTAAAGCCCGGGGAAAACGCCAATCGCGCGCTATTGGTACACACTGAGGCCGGGCGAAGGTTGGACGCTGTATCGGCCGAGGTCGTTCGGGTTTCGGTGATGATGGTTTTCATGGTAGAATCCAGAGGATATGAGCATCACGCATCGTGCGGAGCTTATCGATAACACGGCTTACGTCGCGCCGAACGCGACGCTTATCGGTGACGTGCGGATCGCGGCTGAAGCAAGCGTATGGTTTGGCTGCGTGCTGCGTGGCGACAATGAGCCGATTGTGATCGGGGCGCGGACCAACGTCCAGGATCTGACGGTGATCCACACCGACGAGGGCATCCCTTGTACCGTGGGAGGCGGCGTGACTGTCGGGCATCGGGCTGTACTCCACGGCGCGACGGTGAGCGATGGGGCGTTGATCGGCATAGGAGCGATCGTGCTCAACGGCGCTACGGTGGGGCGAGAAGCCATGGTCGGAGCTGGGGCGGTGGTGACCGAGGGACAGGCTATTCCACCTCGACATTTGGCGCTGGGGGTGCCGGCGAAGGTGATTAGGGAGCTCACGGACGATGAGGTCCAACGCCTGCGGGCCACAGCGGCCCACTATGTCAGCCGAGCGAAGCTGTTCCTCGAGAGCGGGTGACTGGGCATCAAGAGCTGAACGCAGGTATAGGTATGAAATATGGGGCATAGTCATAATCACGCGGGCCACGGCGGGATCGAAAGACGTTTCTTGCTGTCGCTAGCCTTGACTGGTCTGATCTTCGCGGCTGAACTCGTGGGGGGCTTGCTGACGCGCAGCCTGGCGTTGCTTTCTGACGCGGCGCACGTGTTTCTGGATGTTTTCGCTCTGGCGTTGAGCTATGTGGCCATCCGGCTGACCACGCTCCCGCCGAACGATCGTCACACCTATGGCTATCATCGTCTACGGGTGCTGGCCGCCCTGGTGAACGGCGCCACTTTGCTCGTGGTCGCCTTCGAAATCTTCCGTGAGGCGATTAAGCGCTTCTCAGATCCCGAGCCGATCCTGGCTGGCCCGATGTTGGTCGTGGCTGTCATCGGTTTGGTGGTCAATCTGGTCGTGGCATTCGTCCTCCGCGGTCATGATCATGAGGACCTCAACGTGCGCAGTGCCTTCCTGCATGTCCTGGGCGACGCCCTGGCCTCGGTGGGCGTTATCATCGCCGGTGTGGTCATCATCCTGACCGGATGGACGCTGGTCGATCCAGTGATCAGCATAGTCATCGGCGTCATTATCCTGTTGGGTTCGGGCAATGTGCTGCGGAGGTCGGTGCACATCCTGGTCGAGGGTGTCCCGCGGGGTTTGACGGCCACGGAGGTGGCCGAGTCTATGAACGGGGTTTCGGGCGTCTCGGAGGTGCACGATCTGCACGTCTGGACGGTGAGCCCGGAGTACATCGCCCTCAGCGCACACGTTGTGTTGGACGATCAGTCGCTGAGCGAGGCTCAGGGCATTCTCGAGGATCTGGAGACGACGCTCTCCGAACAGTTTGGGATCGACCATACGACGATCCAGGTGGAGTGTCAGAGCTGTGCAGAAGGTACAATAGTCTGTCCATATGAGGTGAACGATCATGGGTGAGAGAATGGCGCACATACCATCTAGCTGGGCGCGGGACTATATCCGGGATCGGGAGGGGGTTATCAGCATCCGCTGGACGTGGGTGTGCATGGGGTGATGAAACTTCTTCAAAGGACCATCCGGTCGGATGGCACGGCCAGACAATCCAGAGGACTACGTCCGATACGAGACGGAGGATGACTTGACCATCTACGTCTCACGCGATCTGTTGGAGCGGCAGAAGCCGGGCACACAGCGGCTGCGGTTCTACATCGGGGGCTACGGTGGCTACTGGCTGTCGCTTGCCGAGCCGTGGGCAGGCGCGGAGCAGTCTGAGTAGTGGAGCCAGGCTAGAGTCGACCAAGGGGCTCATCCTGATCGACCGCCACGACCTGGCCCACGATGCCTCCCCGCTAGGCGCCAGATGGAGTTGGTGCCCGAGGATTCCAGCGTCTGCAACGAGCTGCCGACCTCGGTCGACCTTATGTTCACCTCGGTTGTTTTGGATCTTCACGATCCCGGGTGGGCTTTGGTTCGTAGATGAGATCCTATTGCATGCGAGGAGGTGTGGCGCTTAGGGAGTAGCCTCCCGTGACGGCAAGCCACCTGCTACCTGGAGGACGAGCATGTTCGACGATGCGAGGGGACCTATCGAGCGCTTCTCTTGGGGTACGTTTATCATTGACGGGGAAGAGCACTCCACGTCAAGCGGCGCGGGCAAGGACATCCGTCTCATCGGCCAGGATGTGACGACGTGGACAGAACGGCACGGTCATAAGCTCAAGAAATCGATGATCACCGGCGTCTACGATCGGGATATCGACGTCCTGATCATCGGCCTCGGCGTCCACAGTGCCATCGAGTGTCCTGACAAGGTGAAGAAGGCCATCCGCGAACGCGGCATCTCTGAGTTGATCCTCCAGCCCACCCCGCAGGCCTGCGGCACCTATAACGAGCTCTTCCACAGAGGTAGAAAGGTGGCGCTGCTGGCCCACGGGACGTGCTGACCGCCGCGCAGCCAAGGTGGGCACGTGGCCCTGCGACAGAGGTAGCCTGTTTGGAGCAAGCGCTGACCTCTGGGACGCATGCCGTTCATTCGCTCCGGTC